>Ga0209754_1000029_pt1 | contig 206102 bp, 177 predicted proteins | sample MesohylBB_FD_187295 | JGI IMG/M metagenome (GOLD analysis project Ga0209754, IMG submission 187295) | Host-associated microbial community of the marine sponge Aplysina aerophoba from Gulf of Piran - sponge mesohyl, lysed by bead beating... | ecosystem: Host-associated > Porifera > Sponge >... | reverse complement strand
TTCGCAATTCGCGCCGCGACCTCATGCGGCAGATGTTCGACGAAGAAGCGCGCTCTGAGCGCCGCCGTACAGCCGCCAAGCCCACCGAGGGCCAGCCGCAGGCCGGACTGACGCCATGGCGGGAGGTCATCACCCCCCACAGCGACGTGCAAACAGGCCGGTTCGACCAAGCCGAATTCGCCGCCGATCTGTACGAAGTGTCCCAGGGCACCGCCGATCACGAGTACCAGGACCCTGAGGCATTCTTCGCCCGCACATACCTCACGGTCGGACTGCGGGAACTGCTGGTCGGGGCGACTCAGCGTCTGTCTGGCGACGGCGGCACACCAGTCATCGAGCTGCAGACCAACTTCGGCGGCGGCAAGACCCACAGCATGATCGCCCTGCACCACCTGGCGTCCGGTGTGCCGGCGGCGAGGCTGTCAGGCGTCTCAGAGATGCTGGCGGAGGCCGATGTCGAGCTGCCAGCGAAGGTCAACCGGGCCGTGCTCGTGGGGCAGGTCATGTCGGTCGCCGATCCCAAACGGGTGAGCGACGACACGGCGCTGCACACCATGTGGGGGCAGCTCGCCTACCAGCTCGGCGGCCAGGAGGGCTACGAGTTGGTGCGCACCGACGACGAAGCCGGAACCAACCCGGGTGAGAAGCTGCGCGAGCTGTTCCGCCGCTACGGCCCAGCAGTCGTGCTGATCGACGAATGGGTGGCGTATGCCCGGCAGCTGCCTGACGCGGGCGCTGACGGCCGACGCGTGGCCGCTGGCGACTTCGACACCCAATTCACCTTCGCGCAAGCGCTCACCGAGGCGGCGTCCGCGTCCGACAACGTCGTGGTGCTGGTGACGATTCCCGCGTCGGACATCGAGACCGGCGGACCGCGTGGCCACACCGCGATGGAACGACTCAAGAACGTCGTCGACCGCACAGCGACGCCATGGCAGCCGGCATCGGCCGACGAGTCGTTCGAGATTGTGCGGCGACGGCTGTTCGACCCCATCTCGCCGGAGAACGCGCGGGTGCGAGATGGCGTCATCAGGGCCTTCAGCGAGATGTACCACGCCGCCGCCGGCGAATTTCCGCTGGGCAAGGGCGAGGCCGATTACCGGCGGCGCATGGAGCTCTCGTATCCGATCCACCCGGAGCTCTTCGACCGTCTCTTCGAGGACTGGTCGGCGCTCGACAAGTTCCAGCGGACTCGTGGTGTGCTGCGGCTGATGGCGATCGTCATCTCGCAGTTGTGGCAGCGGGGCGACCAGTCGCTGCTGATCATGCCGGGCAATCTGCCCATGGATTCCGCTGGGGTCGCGAGCGAGCTGAAGAAGTACCTGGAGGAAGGCTGGGACCCGGTCATCAAGTCCGACGTCGACGGGCCCAATGCGCTGCCGCTGAGCATCGACAAGACGTTCTCGCACTTCGGCCGGTTGTCGGCAACCAGGCGTGCGGCCCGCACCGTGTACATGGGCTCGGCGCCACGGCCCGACGGCAAGCGCGGCGTGGACGTGAAATCGGTGGTGCTGGGCAGCGTTCAGCCGGGCGAACCCACTGGTCAATTCGCTGATGCACTGCGTCGCCTGTCCGATCAGGCCACACACCTTTACGTCGACGGATCGCAGTACTGGTACTCGCTGATTCCCAACGTCACTCGAATAGCGGCCGACAGGGCTGCGTCCAACTTCAGCGATCGCGATGCCGACGACGAAGTTCGCGGCCGGATCGCGGCCCAACGGGACCGGGGCAACTTCGTAGCTGTGCATCCTTTCGTCGCCGGACCAGGTGACGTGCCCGACAACGACGACGGCACCCATCTGGTCGTGCTGGAGCCCGACGCCACCCACTCGACTGGGGACCAGAATTCGCCGGCTATCAAGCTGGCGACACGCATCGTCACCCAGCGGGATGCCGGCCCGAGGCTGAACCAGAACCTGCTCGTCTTCGTGGCTGCCGCCGCGAACCGACTCGCAGAGCTGCGCGGTGCGGCCCGGTCGTATTTGGCGTGGCGATCAATCGTCAATGATCACGTGTCGCTAGACCTCACCGCCCAGCAGAAGCAACAGGCCGACAGCAAGTTGGCAGACGCCTCCAAGCAGGTCGACAGTCTGATCGCCGAGACCTTCACGCAGGTGCTAGTGCCCTCTCGTTCTCCCGGCACTGCGGACATCGACTGGCAGTCCACGCGAGCGACCACGACGGGTGACATAGGCGAGCGAATCAGTCGCAAGCTGGGCACGGAAGAGAAGCTGATCGGCCGCTACGCCGGAGTTCGGGTCCGCATGGACCTCGACAGGCACGGCCTGTGGACCGAGCGAGGCGACGTTGCCGTAGCAGCGTTGTGGGAGGCATACGCCCGCTATCCGTACATGCCACGCCTCACCTCACGTGACGTGCTCGATCATGCCGTCAGTGATGGCGCGTCCCGACTGAATTGGCAGCAGGAGACCTTCGCCTACGCCGAAGCCCACGACGGCGACACCTGGGTCGGCGTCAGCACCGCTCAGCACGTCACGCCGTCGGCTGGCGGATTGCTGGTACACCCCGACAGTGCACCTGAGCCGCCCCAGCCCAAGAAACCCGGCGTTGACGATCCTCCGGGCGGCGGGGATGTCGACCCACCCGGCGGTGGAGTCGGACCACGAGGAGGCAGTGGAGACCCGTCTCCTGGCGACGACGAAGCAACGAGTCCGACGCAGTTCTACGCCCAATTCCAACTGGACCGAGTGCGAGGCGTACAGCAGCTCGGCGACATTCTCGAGCACATCGCAGCTCACCTCGGATCCGACGTAGAGCTCGAACTCGAACTTCGGGCCAACAAAGACGACGGATTCGAAGACGGCACCCGCCGCACGGTCAGCGAGAACGCCCAGAGCCTCAACGCCCAATCCGCCGAATTCGAATAACCGTTTCGCCACGCGGTTGCGGCGACCAGAATGCTGCGCGTGGATGGGTGCATCTTTTGCCGGATCGTGGTCGGGGACGAGCCGTGCCATCTTGTGTATGAGGATGAACTCCATCTCGGTTTCTTGGACATATTCCCCAACACCGAGGGTTTCAGCGTGGTGATCACCAAGCTGCACCACCCGAGCGACGTCGCCCGAGTGGATGGCGATGTCGCGGCAGGTCTGCTCGAGGCGGCGCGCCACGTCATGGCCAAGATCGTCGCGGCGTATGACGACGTCGACCGTTGTGCTCTCGTGTTCGAGGGGATGATGATCGACCACCTGCACGCCAAGGTCATCCCGCTGCACGAGACCGCCGACGTGACGCCGGGCCCAGAGCCTGAGACAACCGCCCGCAGCCACCAGTACTTTGAGACGTATCCCGGCTACGTGACGACTGAGATCGCATCCAAGCAGGCAGACGACGAACACTTGGCAGCAGTGGCCGCAATGATCAACGCAAGGGAAAGGCGCTAGTGGGCGAAGCAATTCCGTTTCCGCAGACGCAGCCGCGGGGGTATGAGTGGCTGGACAGCGAGCCGGCGTTCGACTCGAAACAGCACTTGCAGCTCGAGGAACCGGCTGAGGTGCTGATGCTTGCCGATCTGGGCTACGACGCTGCCGAGATCGCCGCGAAGGCGACTCCGGTTGCGCTGTCGTCGCCGTTCCGGATGCTGAGCGACGAGGGCGCGGCGGTCATACTGGAGACGGCCCGGCGGCTGCGGTGCTTCACCCGGCCGGCAGGGGAGCGGATCGAGCGAACCGTGCGTGGCGGCTGCTACCGCTCACGCTGGCTGCGCGACCTGTGCCTCAGCCCGGAGGTCATGGCGCACCTCGAAGCCATTTACGGCATCGAAATCGCACCGCACCCGATGCCGGTGCACCTCGGCCACCTCAACTACGAGCCGTCACAGATCGACAGGGCCATCGACAAGTGGCATCACGACACGCTGCCGCTCGACTACGTGTTGGCCGTTACCGACCCTGCCGACGTCGCCGGCGGGCGATTCGAGTGGTTCGGCGGCACCAAGCACGAAGCCGCCGAACTTGCCGACGCCGGCCAGCAGGTCCCCGCAGAGCGCACGGTCGCTCCCGAATTCGGGGGGCGCGGTTACGCCATCGCACTGCACGGCGACATGGTGGTGCATCGCGCCGGCCCGCTCACCGAGATGTGCGAGCGCATCTCCATGGTGAACGGGTACGTGTCGACCGACACGACCATCGACGAGCAGAGCCGCACTTGCGACCTCATCGAGGTCGACGACCACGAGACGCTGTGGACCGAATGGGCCAAGTTCGCTGCGTGGCGATCGCAGGGTCGCCTCGCGAGGCTCGTTGAGGACCTGGAGTTCACCTCCGATGCCGAGGCGGTGATCGCCGAGCTGGAGCATGCGATCGGCGACGCGCAGAGGGCTGTCGTCGAGATGCGCTCCCGCGAGCGCGGCGTGCAGCACTACGGCGGCTGACTGACGGACTCACGCAGTGGTTCAGTCTGGGTTTCGCCGGACCGGGATGATCTGTGCTCCGGTTATTCCTTCTGCTGCCGAGCCAAGGCTGAACTCACGAATGCACCGGATCTGCGGTTCGGATTCGTGCACCAGTATCGAACAGCCCAAACCGTTTGCGAGATTGCCAGCCAGACACGGTTCTGGGTTCAACCAGCCCGTGGGGGGCAGCTTCACCGGTGCTGACGGTGAGGAGGCGTCGGGCGGCGCCACGAATGCGAACTCGCTGTAGCGGGGCTCGACACCGCAGGTCAGCACCTCACCGGTCGTCAGGGACACGAGGTAGGTCAGTTCGAGGCCGCACAGCGACAGACAGTCATCGAAGTACGAGTGGAGATAGGTGAACGCAAGAGTGTCCCCGTCTGTGCCGCGCAGCGATGTGGTCCAAGAAGGCGAGCGTTGGCCCAGCACAGCATCAAGAGAATCGGGAACTTCTGCGGGCGGCGCAGACAGCACCAACGTCGTCGCGTTATCGTTGTGGCCTAGCGTCAGCACCCCGACGGGCCACGGTTCATAGCCGGCAATCTGCACCGCTCCGTCCGCGAGCGGCAGCGATGTGGGGTGCCGTGCCAGCGCCGGGAGATCGGACGCCCATCGCTCGCTGCCCGGTTCGTCCACACTCACGAACTCTGGCACCGAACCCCACGGGATCACGAGGCGGTCACCCGTGCCACCGCGGCGAGCCACCACCAGTCCGTCCGGAACGACGCTGAGCCCCGGCTCGAAGCCTGTCAACGCCTCAGGCGTGAACGCGATCTCGCTTGCCGTCCGGCCGGCCGAGGAAAGGAATTCGACGACCAGATCGTGGCTGTAGCGGTTCGGGTCATACCGCAGCGAGGAGCGGATCACGCCCCGAAAGGGCAGATCAGGAGCAGTCGTCTCGGGCAAATCGGGCTCGAGTACGGGCTTGAATTCGGCCGGCGGGGCTCTTGGCGGCAACTGCTCGACGTGTCGGAAGAAATCCTCAGCCAGCCCGGTTGGGCAGGATGCGGGATCAACCCAGCCCGAGGGGGCCAGCAGCACGTCCCCGACGGAGAGGTCGTCATTCGACGGTGCCAGCAGGAGCAGATCGCCATTGTCGACGCCGTCGCAGGCAATGATCGCTCCGTCGCGCATTGACATCACAAACGTCGTGAGCGAACTGCAGGGCGACGAATCCTGCCAGACTGAGAAGGCCAACAACTCGCCGTCGGTTCCGTCGAGCATGGCCGAACGACCGAACACTCGGTAGTCGCCCATCAGCGACGACTGCGGCGGCGGACCGGGAATGCCTCTATCGCTCAGCGTGTACCCCGACACGAGGCTCCCGACATTGAGCCGCACACCATTGGCGTGCATCGCGATGCCGACCTCCGTCGCACCGGCGAACAGAGAGTCGTTCCACGACGGCGTCGCTCGAATTTCCGATTGCAGTGACCGGGCAAATTGCGAGGGAATGGGATCAGACCGCGGTTGCGAACCCCACGGAAGCAGTACCTGCCGGTAGCCGATCCAGCTGGTCTGGCCAAGCTCTACCACCGTGAACTCGAGTCCGTCCTCGGTGACGCGTATCTCAGCGGGGCAGTCGGGCAGCCGGAAGCCGTTCAGGGTAAATCTGGTGGTGACACGGGTGCGCGAATCATGCAGCCACACTCCCACCCGGCGGTAAGAGGCGTCATCGCGGCAGATCTCGTCCTGAGTGTCAAAGACCCGGACAGCTCCAGAGAATCCGTCATCTGGCAAGTTGAGGTCCCCGAGGCCAGTTGTGCAACGTTGACCGAAAGGGATCGACGCAGGCGGCAGCTGAGCGAAGTGCGCCATCAGTCCTGCCGCTTGCCCCGGTTGAGAAGGGCTGTCGACGGACAACTCGGCGACGCCATCGTCGCATGCCTGGTTCGCGAGGTCGAACGTCTCAGGTAGGTGAACGTGGGCGACGAGCAACCCCTCATCTGGAGGCGATATGAGTTCGATGTCGCCGGTATGAGGACCGCAGGCAACCATTTCGCCGGTTCTCATCGAGAACACAAACGTTCGCTGTTCTTCACATCGGATGGGCTCGGACGGAATTGTTGTCACAGCGATGAACTCGCCGTCAGTTCCTCGTAGCCCAATGACGGCTTCTGACACCTCGAGGCGGCTCGTTGTCCCGTCGGCAGTCAGGAGGGCATATTCGCCCCAATCCTGCACAGAAAAGGAGGTGCCGCCGGCTCGGATTGATTCCGTTGTCGGCTGGGTTCTATACCGGGCAACATCTTCGGGCGAGATCCGCACGGATGAGTTGATCTCTGCCTGCTCGGTCCATGGAATGAAGACACGAGCCGTGCCTGCCCCGACATGGATACCTGTCGAGTTATAGCGAATGCCGCCGCGGCACGTCTGGGAAGAGGCGGCCAGATTCTTGATCACTATCTCCGTCGTCGTGCGATCGACCGCATTCGCGTACTGCACGACGAGGTCTGCGTCACCGTCGTCGTCGACATCGTGAGAAAAGGCCCGCACCAGTCCTCGAAATGGCCACTCAGGAGCCCGCGTTTCGGAAACTTCGGGTTGGGGCTCGACGGACCCGGTGCCGGACTGCTCGGAGTCCTCCTCTGCTGTGGGTGGGGCTTGTTGCTCGTCGACGTCGACCTCGGAGTCGTCGGTGCCCTTCTCGTTGCTTCGGGGTGGCCGTGTCGTTGCAGGTGCGGCGGTCGGTCGTGGGACCCGCGTCCGTTCGGTTGCGGAGTCGCTGCGCAGTTCGCTCTGCCCAGCAGGCGGTGGAGTCGAATCGTCGGCGTCGAGCTGATCGGCAGGTTCATTCGGAGAACAAGCCAGTGCCAACACTGCACACGCGGCCACGATCTGCCACCGGAGCATTGTGCGGGCCGACGCGCGAGCGGTGGAGTTCGTGCATCGGCGGTCGGCGGGATTGGGCCGCCCCTCTTCGGTCATGAGTCGTTCTCGACCACTTGGATGTTTGCTGGCGTGAACCAGCCCGGCGGAGGTGGTTCGTCGATCGAGGCCAGATCCAGACTTCGTGCACACAGATAGCCCTGCCGCAAGAACACTCGCAGGCAACTCTCATCGGACTGGTCACGCGCCGTGGAACACGGCGCTGGGTCGAGCCATCCAGACGGCGGGAGGACAAGCGGCCGCGTTTCAAGGCGACCGTGCGGAGCGAACGTGACAGCAAGATCGTTGTGGAGATCGTCGATCCCGCATGTCAGCAGTTCGCCCGTCCGCAATGAGAAGAGATAGAACAGCTCGTGCGTGGCACGGCCCCAGTCGTCCCAGCCCCCTGTGACGGTGAGCACGAGCACGTCGCCGCTTGACCTGAACGGGTTGATCTGATGGCTCTGGCAAGCGACCGTCACATTGACGTCAGCGCCGATTCCCTCCGGTGCCTCGCGGAACACGAAGTTCGATTCCTGATCTGCGTACTCGATGCGGACCCAGGCGTTGCCGTAGCGGCTGCCGCCCTCATACCGAGCCTGTGCACCAGTCACGACGAGGTGCTCGCTCCCGACAGCGACGCGCATTGGCTCGCATATTGCCTGCCGTGCAGCGTCCGCACCATGGCCCGGCGGTGCAGCGAGCGTGTCTGTTCTCATGGGCGCGAAGCGACGATCCCCGGGCGCCACCAGCACAGGCAGGCCGTCCCAGGGCAATACCAGACGTGATCCGGTCGGTTCGTGCCGAGCGACGCTGATGCCGGAGTTGCCGGTCTCGAGCCGGCGCAAGAGGCCCTCGAGATCAAGATCATTAAAGACAACCTCGTTGAGTTCGCGGGTGTTGAGGTCATAGAACTGAACGTGGCGGTCGCTCTGGAACACTCCACGGGAAAGCGACGTGTACGAGTGCACGATGCCTTGAAACGAAGATGCCGGTGCTCGTTGATCAGGCAGGTCCAAGGGCCGGGGCACCACTGGCGCATAGGGCACGACCTCAGGCAGATCGGCTAGGTACGTGAAGAACTCCTCATCGAGATCTCGTTCGCAGGCGTCGCTGAGATCGATCTCGCCCGGAGGCGGCAGTTGGGGTTCGGCGACCAGGAGTCCTTCATTCGGGGGTGCCACAAAGAGCATCCGCAGGGGCGCGAGGATTCCGCACGCCACGATCTCTCCCGTGCGCAGCGAGAGCACATAGATCTGTTCGGGCGCAGCCGCCGGTTCCTCCGGCCACGAGGCGAGCACGAGATGCTCACCGTCGGTGCCCCTGAGGTAGTCCCAGTAGGCGTGGAGCCGCAGGTAGCCCGGTGTGTCATCCGACTGTCTGTCTTCGATCGGGCTGAGCTCGTATGAATTCGTTGACTCGCCCGCACGGAGGTGTACCTGGCGGTGTTGACTCGCGATCTGGAACGTCGCCCCGCCCGTGACGAAGCGCTCGGTGTTTCTCGGTAGCGGCGAGCCATGCGCAACTTCGGACTCGACACCCACCGGCAGGAGCTGCGCCGGTTGGCCCCATGGGATGACAATCCGAACGCGTGTATCGGCCAACTGGTATCCGTCGCAGCCTGGGCGCGACCTATAGAAGTAATTGTCGAAAATGGGGTCGAAATAGATGCCGCTGACCGTGGCGCTCACGTTCGCCCAATACGGAAATGTGGCGCTCGCTACGACGATGTCGGTCGTACTGCGCGTCAAGGCGTTGTGGAACCGGACAACAACACGCGATCGTGTCTCGTCGTCGCTGTCTTCGGTGAAAACCGTGACGACGCCATAGAACGGCCACTGCGGGGCCGCGATCTCTGGTGAAACGAGGTACGGCGCTGGCAGCGGAGTGCAGGCTTCTTCGGAACTCTCCGTGCTGTCGGCGGCGCCGTCCGACTGTTGTGCTGCGACCGGCGTGCAGGCTGTGGCGATCAACGACACAACGAGCAGCACGCTGCGACATCGACGCCGTGATACCTGTCGGACCCAAGGCTGTGAACGAATTCCCGACAGGAATCTGAGCAACAAACCCCGCACCATACGATTCTCAGCATTGCACGGATCCGCGTGGTCGGAATCTGTACGTCCAGCCTCCTGGATGTGGTGGTCGCCCACCGGCTGCCGCGCCAAGCCGACCACAGGATGTAGCAGGCTGTACGGCAGATTTGCGATGCTGGCGCGATGCAAACGCAGATGCTCATCGGAGGACGCTGGCAAGGCGCTGCAGGCGGCGAGCTGATCGACGTGCTCGATCCAGCTACGGGCGAGGTTGCCGCCGGTGTCGCGGCGGGGACACCCGCTGACGCCATGGCAGCGTGCGACGCCGCAGCCTCAGCACAGCCGGGGTGGGCGGCTGAACCGCCGCGGGTCCGCTCGGAGATCCTGCGGGACGCTCACCGGATACTCGTTGAGCACACCGATGAACTCGCCGACCTCATCACGCTGGAGAACGGCAAGCCCCGCGCCGACGCTGCGGGCGAAGTCGCCTACGCCGCCGAGTTCTTCCGCTGGAACGCCGAAGAAGCCGTCCGTATCCACGGCACGATCAGCGTCGCCCCCTCCGGCGCCAACCGGATCATCACCCGGCACCCGCCCGTGGGCGTGGTGGCGATGATCACACCGTGGAACTTCCCGGCCGCGATGATCACTCGCAAGCTCGCCCCAGCCCTCGCAGCCGGCAACGCGGTGGTCATCAAGCCGCCCAGCGAAGCACCGCTCACTTCGCTGCGAGTCGCCGAGCTGCTGAGCGAGGCAGGCGTGCCGCCCGGCGTGATCAACCTGGTCCCGACGTCGAACTCCGGCGCCTGGCTCGACGCCGTCGTGGACCACCGGGCCGTGCGGATGCTGTCGTTCACGGGCTCGACCGAAGTCGGCAAGGTGCTGCTGAAGCGCTGCGCTGATCGGGTGCTCAAAGTGGTGATGGAGCTCGGCGGCAATGCACCGTTCATCGTGTTCGCCGACGCCGACCTCGAAGCCGCCACGGCCGGCGCCATGGTCGCCAAGATGCGCCACTCGGCCGAAACCTGCACGGCCGCCAATCGCTTCTTCGTGGAAGCGCCAGCGCATGATGAATTCGTTGAGCGCCTGGCGACGGCTATGGGCGCCATGAAGGTCGGCAACGGCAGCGATCCCGACGTCAGCTGCGGTCCGATGATCAACGCCGCCTCCGTCGACAACATCGACCGGCTGGTGCGCTCGGCGCTCGACGCGGGAGCGACCGCAGTCACCGGCGGCAGCGCCATCGACGGCCCGGGATTCTTCTACAAGCCGACGGTGCTCGGCGGCGTCGAGCCGGGCTCTCCGATCACCCGCGAGGAGATCTTCGGCCCTGTCGCACCCGTCTCCAGCTTCACCGACACCGACGCCATGATCGCGGCCGCGAACGACACCGAGATGGGCCTGATCGGCTACATCTACACGCAGGACCTGGCCCAGGGTCTCGCGGTAAGCGAGCGCATCGAAGCTGGAATGATCGGCTTGAACCGTGGCGCAGTGTCCGACCCCGCAGCGCCCTTCGGCGGCATGAAACAGTCGGGCCTGGGCCGCGAAGGCGCCAGCGAAGGCATCTACGAGTTCTGCGAGACCCAGTACATCGCCGCGGAGTGGTAGCCCCGCCTCAGCAAGCGTTCGCTCAAAGCCTGGGGCAACGCACGCCCATAGCCTTGCCGGTAAGTGCTGTTTGCTGCGTCGGCAGTTCAGGGGGACCGGAGCGATCCGCAGAAAATACGCTTGCGGCATCGCTCGCATTGCGTAGGGTTGATCCATGGACTGGGCAAGCGTCCCGCCGTTGCTGACGATGTTCTTGGCTGTCGTCGTTGCGGTCGCAGGTGGCTCGTGGGCGGTCATCAAGCTCGGCTTCCAACGCGCCATCGAGCTGGTGAACGCCCGCTTCGATAAGGGCGATGAGCTTCTCCACGCTCAGAACGTTCAGATGAATGCGCGCTTTGATGCCGTCGATCAGCGCTTCGAGGATCAGAACGCTATGGCCGATGCGCGTTTCGGTGGGGTGGATGCGCGTTTCGGTGGGATGGATGCGCGCTTCGAACGGGTGGATGCTCGTTTCGATGCCGTGGATGCGCATTTCGAACGGGTGGATGCGCGCTTCGATGCCGTGGATGTCCGCTTTGACGCAGTCGATCATCGTTTCGAAGGACTGGACAAGCGCGTCGACGGGATCGACCGGCGCATCGACGAAATGCGGGTGGACCTTCGAGCGATCGTCAACAGAGTCGATGCCCTGCAAGCATCTGTCGTGCCGCTGAGCACCTGAGAGCCGTCGCCCGCAGGGAACCGAGGCGGCCCGTGTCGTAGGCGTCGCCCGCGCATGGTGCGGCTCGGGAGCGTCGTTCGCGCTGTGTCGACTGCAGTCCATCGCTCGCGGGGGACGCGGGCCTACGATCCGCCGATGGCCCGACCGAAGTCACGGCAAGGCGGGCGTGTGACGCCCAAAGGCACCCGCGGCCGAACGCATCTGCGCTCGGTGTCCGGCGGACCTCGACTACGGCTCGACGATCGCGCCAAACGTGCGTTGGAGATGCTGGTCGCCGACGTCGAGTACTGCATCGATTCGCACGACGACGCCGACCTGATCCGCACAGAGATTGCGGTGTCATGCACGATCGGTCTGCACACCACCTCGAACTGGAACCCGCACGGTGTCCGCGCTCCGGTGGTCTTGGCCCACGCTGAGGCCCTGGGCACACCTGCTGGCTTGGTGATCGCTGCGGGCATGGCCGTCTACGGCCCGGCGGCTGCTCGCAAGCGCGCCCGACAGGTGTTGGAGCGCATGCGAGCTGACGGTGTCGCCGAGGCCGAATGGGTGATGGCGCTCGGCGTCGCTGAACCGGTCGGCGCCATCAAATTCCGAGACGAGTGGGACGACCAGTGGGCGCTGATCGTGAGCTTCGTCCGGCCCGACGGATTGACGCATGAGATGCACGTGGGCCTGCATGCCTTCGGCTGGGGAATGGCGCACGACCTAGCAGTGACACCCGCGACCGAGATGTCCGCCCGACTCGAGGACGCCGGACTCGTCGCCGAAGCGATCAGCTTGGAATCGGCTCGTGAGCTGCTCACCAGCAGCCTCGGGCACCTGGACGAAGCGCTGACGGATTGGTGGGACAACGACCAGGATCTGGGTGCCGATGTAGACCTGCGGACGCTGGTGGGCCAGCGGATCGACACGCTCCCCAGCTTCGATCCAAGGCGGGGCGGAGATGCCGGCGATGCGGGTCTGAGGGAGCATCTCGCTGACGTCGTTGGAGGATTCGTCGCGCTGCCAGTCCCTTTGGGCGAACGCAACGAGCACTTGGCGGATCTTGTTGTGGCGGCCACGATGTTCTCGCAGGCCTGCCGTGACCCTGATGTGCTGCGTTGGACGCCGCCGAGAATCGAGGCCTTCGTTGAGGGGTTCCTACCCTTGTGGGTAGCAGGCGACGATCCCGGCGAGTACAGCCCCGTCGATGATTTTCAGGAGTCGAGTGAGGCGTCGGGGTTCGACGATGAGCGGCTGGCGACGGTCGAATCGGCTGTGCCGCGATGGCTCCGATATGTCGCAGAACGCCGTGGCGACGACGCCAAAGTGCTCGAAGCGAACCTCGCTGCCGCACGGTCTTCGCTGCTGGGCCTGCGCGTGAAGCTCACCGGCTCACCGGTTGCACTCACGGCACCGAAGATGCGATGGTGACGAACTGGTGTCGACCGACACGACCATCGACGAGCAAAGCCGCACTTGCGACCTCATCGAGGTCGACGATCACGAGACGCTGTGGACCGAGTGGGCCAAGTTCGCTCCGTGGCGATCGCAGGGCCGCCTTGGGAGGCTCGTCGAAGAGTTGGAGTTCACCTCCGATGCAGAGGCGGTGATCGCCGAACTGGAGCACGCGATCGGCGACGCGCAGCGGGCCGTCGCCGAGATGCGCTCTCGCGGGCGCGGCATGCAGCACTACGGCGGCTGACCATCTCGTTCGCGGCTGCGCCGGTCCGAGTCGTCTCACCGGCAATCAGCCATCGCCATACGCCGACCGTGCTCGACGGCGTTGAGCCGGGAGCGCCCATAGCCTTGCCGGTAAGTGCTGTTTGCTGCGTCGGCACCGCCGCTATTGACCGAACTGGCAATCATGCTGGTTGCGGGGACACTGATCGCCTTCGTGTCGGCGCGCATCGGGGTCGTGCCGATCGTCGGCTTCCTTGCTGCGGGCGCGGTCATCGGCCCCAGCGGGATCGGCCTCATCAGCGACATCGACCTAGTGAACCAGTCGGCCGACATCGGGGTGATGCTCCTGCTGTTCACCCTCGGCATCGAGTTCAGCCTCGAACGGGTGCGACAGCTCGCGTCGATGGTCCTGATCGGCGGGGCGAGCCAGGTCGGGCTCACCACGGGCATCGTCACAGCGATCGTCATGGCCTTCGGCGTCGAATGGCGCACGGCAGTGTTCACCGGCTTGCTCGTGTCGCTGAGCAGCACCGCCATCGTCCTCAAGGTGCTGGCCGCACGGCGGGCAACGACAACGCCGACCGGCAACATGTCGATCGCACTGCTCATCTTCCAGGACCTGGCGATCGTCGCCATGGTGCTGGCGGTGCCGTTGCTGGGCGGGCAGACCACTGGTCCCGCGAGTGCCCTGTTCGCGCTCGCCAAGGCGGCAGGCATCGTCGTAGCAGTGATCGTCGCCGCCCGGACGCTGATGCCGGCGCTCCTGCGCTACGTCTCGCGATTCCAGTCCCACGAGGTCTTCCTGCTGGCCATCCTGGCAATCTGCTTCGGCACGGCGTACCTGACAAGCCTGCTCGACGTCTCCATCTCGCTCGGCGCGTTCCTTGCCGGACTGATGGTGAGCGAGAGTCGCGTCGCCGCGCGGGCGCTGGGCGAGGTGATGCCGCTGCAGATCCTGTTCTCGGCCACGTTCTTCGTGTCGATCGGCATGCTGCTCGACGTCGGCTACCTCGCTCGCAACTTGCCGCTGGTGATCGGCCTCGCCATCGGCGTCGTGGTCATCAAGCTGTTCGCGACCGCATCGGCCGCACTGCTGTTGCGCCAGCCCCGTGCGGTGGTCGTATCGGGGGCGCTGGTGCTCGCACAGGTCGGCGAGTTCTCCTTCGTTCTCGAACGGGCCGGCGAGGAAGCCGGGCTCGTTCCGGCCGGCCTCGCCAACGGCACCGATGCCTTCATTGCGGTCACCGTGCTGCTGATGGCATTCAGCCCGTTCGGAGTGCGTTGGGGCGAGTCACTCGCAGGACGGCTTGAGGCAGCGAACAGCGACAGTCTCGCTCGGCGCCCGCCCGTCGACATTGACGACATCGGCGATCCCACCGAGCACGAGCCGCTGCAGGATCACGCCGTCGTGAACGGATTCGGTCCCCGGGCGCGCCGCATCGTCAGCGCCCTCGAGCTGGCCCACATCCCGTACACAATTGTGTCGATCGATCCCGAAGCACAGCGTTGGGGGGTCTCGACGGGCCGACGTGTGCTGACCGGCGACGTCTCGCGGCACCTCATCGCGGACCGGGCAGGTCTGCGTGACGCCCGGATCGTGCTCGCGGTGGACAGCCCGCCGTCAGTCGTCGAGCAAGTCGCCCGCATCGCCCGCGAGCACAACCCTGATGTGATCGTGCTGGCGTGGGCGGCAGACCCTGCCGATGCTGCCGATCTCGAGCGAGATGGCCTAGTCGATCACGTCGTCGCGGAGCGGCAGGCCGCCCTCGATGCGCTCATTGCCCATGCCCTCGGCCACTTCGAACTGCCCGAGCCGGCGACCGAGGCCGTCACCCACGCCGTGCTGCACGCGGAGGTAGAGCTGCCTGAAGAGGAAGACTCCTAGTTGCCTCGGCGGCCATATGCCGCCAGGGGCAGCTCATTCGAGGAAGCTGGGGTCGCGCTCGAGGACCTTGTCGTAGATCGGCTGGTAGCTGAACCAGCCGGCCAGCGGGCTTCCGGTCTGCGACGCCGTGAGCTTGGCGGACTCGTGGCGGATCGGGATCGGCGAGCCGGCCGCTTCGGCCATGAGCTGGCTCTGGCAGGTGCGCTCCATGGTGATGAACCACCATGCGGCCTCATCGACGGTCTGGCCGACGGTGAGCAGCCCGTGGTTCTGCAGGATTACGGCCTTGCAGCTGCCGAGCGCTTGGCCGATGCGCTTGCCTTCGGACGTGTCGAGCACCACGCCGGTGAAGTCGTCAAAGAGAGCATGATCCTCGTAGAACGCGCACGCGTCCTGGGTGAGCGGGTCGAGCAGGCGTCCCAGGCTCGACCAGGTCTTGCCGTACAGCGAATGGGTATGCGCTGCGGCGATCACATCGGGCCGGGCCTTGTGCACCTCGCTGTGGATCGCGAACGCCGCCAGATTCAGCGGGTGGCGACCCTCCACGATGTTGCCGTCGTGATCCACCAGCAGCAGGTCGGACACCTTGATCTGGCCGAATCCGACGCCGAACGGGTTGACCCAGAAGTGATCGGTCAGCTCTGGGTCGCGTGCGGTCACATGGCCGGCAACGCCCTCCTCGAAGCCGAACAGCGAGAACGCCCGGTACACCGATGCCAACCGTTCCTTGCGGTGCTGGCGCTCGGCCTCGATTGTGTCGAACGTCGGCGCCTCCGGGATCGGGATCTCGGTGAACGGGTCTGCGGTGGTGTCGGTAGTCGTCGTCACGGGCGCCATCGTACGACGCAGGAGTCACGGTGACCGAGAACGCAGAGCCGGGACGCTGAGGAATCGTCCCTCTACAGTCATCACGGTGAGCAGCGCTGAGGGTGCCCCTCCCAGCAGCAAAGCACCGGTGAGGTGCCTCGACGGTGTCCGTGTCGTCGAGTTGACGACCGGCATCGCCGGTCCGTACGCGGCACGGTTCCTCGCCGATCAGGGTGCCGACGTCGTCAAGGTCGAGCCGCCTAGCGGCGACCCCTACCGCGCCGACCCGGGCTTTCATGCGGTGAGCCGCAACAAGCGATCTGTGGTGTTCGGGAGCGTCGGGTGGGAGCGCGCACCGTTGCCGGCCGGCATCGATGGCCCGCCGGCGTCGCTGCCCGGGATCCTGCGCCCGAGCGCTGCCACGCTTGAGACGCCGATGCTCAGCGAATTGCTCGTCGGCGCCGATGTTGTCTTCGCCCCTGACGGGCCGACAGCATCTGCGGTGCGGGCGATTTCACCGGACGCGGTGATCATCTCATGCCCGACGTGGGGAGACGAGGGGCCTTACGCAACCCGTGCGGGCACGCCATCGCAGGTTGCTGCGGTCACCGGCATCGGCTGGAACCAGATCAGCTACTCCGAAGGTCCTGTCGAGCTGGTGGTGCCGCTCGCCTCCTACGGGGCAGGGATGCTGGGGGCGATGGCTGCTGCAGCAGGCCTGTACGCCCGCCGGGCGCACGGCGCAGCGCCCGTCTACACCGTCTCGGAAGTGTCCGGCTCGGGCGCCATGCAGATCGGCGACTTTGAGGTGCCCGAGATGGCCGGGCTGGATCGTGACGGTTCGTGCCCGCTGGGCTCGGCCGGCCGGCTTCCGGTGTACCGGCTGTTCCGGGCCGCCGCCGACCGCTGGATGTTCGTCGCCTGCGGCACGTATCCCTTCTACGTGGCAATGCTGCGCGCCATCGGCCGGGAGGATCTTCTCGAAGATGAGCGCTTCCCCAACCCGCCGTGGGGACTGCTCGACCTTGAGCCGCTGGCGGAGATCACGCCCATCCTGGAGGATGCCTTCGCTGCCCGCCCCCTCGATGACTGGCTCGAGATCTTCAGCGCCCACGACGTCCCGTGCCAGCCGGCCCAGACGCGCGAGGAGTTCATCGCCTCACCGCTTGCAGCCGCCAACGGGCTCGTGACCACTGTGGCGCACCCCGAACTCGGGGCCGTGCGCACACCGGCGCAACCGATGTGGATCGACGGCTGCGACGAGGTCGAGCTGCGCCCGGCGCCACGGCTGGGGGAGCACACCCGAGACGTCCAAGCTGAGATTGACGAGGGCGCGTGGCCCGCACAGACGGCACCTGCCTCGGCCGCAGGCGGCGAGGCGCCGCTGCGAGGAGTGAATGCAGTCGACCTCAGTTCGTTCATCGCCGGCCCGGTCATCACTCGCCATCTGGCGATGCTCGGTGCCGAGGTCACCAAGATCGAGCAGCCGGGCGGGGACCCATTCCGTGTGCTCGGCCCGTACTTCAACGGCTGGAACCAATCCAAGCGCTCGATCTGTCTCAACCTCAAGGACACCGCCGACCACGCGGTCATGGCGCAGCTCGTCGCCGACGCCGACCTCATCGTGGAGAACTTCCGCCCCCGCGTTGCCGCACGTCTCGGTGTCTCCGATGAGGATCTGCGCCGCATACGCCCCGATGCCGTGCTGGTGAAGAGCCCTGGTTACGGCCGTGACGAGGCCATGGCAGAGGTGCCCGCTTTCGACCCGCTGCTGCAGGCTCTCGGCGGGATCATGACGGCGCAAGGCGGCGATGAAGAGCCGGTGTTCCTGACCGTGCCGGTACATGACGCCGCGACCCCGATGATCGCTGCGTTCGGCGTGCTGTGCTCGCTATACCGGCGGCTCGGCGACGGTGAGGGCCGCACCGTGCGCACCTCGCTCACCCAGACCGTCATGGCGGCCCAAGCAGCCGAGTTCGTGCAGTACCCCGGGCGGCCGGAAGCTGAGACGGGCGGCATGGACTACCGGGGCGCCGGAGCCGACCGCACCTACGTCGAGATACCGGGTGCCGACGGCCCCGAGTGGGTCTGGCATCAGACGACGCCCGAGGGCACCAGCGACCTGCCGGTCGAGCGGCGGGGCTTCGTCGGGTCTCAGGTTGCAATCGAGAACAGTCACGTCGTCGAGTTCGGCGAAACCGAATGGGGCCCGATGACCCAGCTCGGCTCCCTCATCGGCGGCATCGGCGTGACGATGCGCCGCGCCCCGTTTCTCGACGAGCATCATGGCGAGATCGACGCCGAGCTCACCGCACGCCAGCGTGCTGCCACGCAGCCCGCAGCGGCCGATTGAGACCACCGATTCCGGCTCGTATCGCGCAAACAACGTCACTACGGTGACGGCATGGCGACCGCTCGACTCGCGTCCGAGGATGTTCCGATGCTGCGCGGGACGGCTCGCTTCACCGCCGACTTGCCGCTGCCAGACGGCTGCCTGCACGCTGCGTTCGTGCGCTCGGCGGCGGCCCACGGCGAGTTGCGCAGCGTTGATATGCGCGAGGCCGAACAGGCTGCTGGCGTGGTTGCCGTCTTCGAAGCGGCGGGACTCGGGCTGGAGCCGCTCGAGTATTACCGCGCCACCACGATGGGCGGTCAGATGGCGCGACCGCTGCTGGCGCAGGGACGAGTCCGGTTCGTCGGCGAACCGGTAGCGGTGGTTCTGGCCGAGTCGCCGGCCAGTGCCCTTGACGCTGCAGAACTCGTCGTCGTCGACATCGATGAGCTGCCGGCGGTCATCGACGTCGAGCTGGCTGCGGCCGACGACGTGCTGCTCTACCCCGATGCCGGCACCAATGTGGTGCACCCGCTGGACCCGCCTGACAGCGGGGGCTTCCTGTCAGCGCCCACCGAGCTTGACGATCCCGCAGCGCCGCCGGCCGAGACCGGCGAGGATCCCTGTGCGGGAGCGCACTGCGTGGTCGAGCTGGTGTGCGAGAACGGCCGCATCAGCTCGGTGCCGATCGAGCCGTGCGCCATCGTGGCGACTCCGTTCGAAGTGATGCGTGGGACACCGCTGGCCGACGGAGCATCACCCGATTGCGAACTCGACATCTGGAGCACCGGCCAGGGCGTGCACAGCGCCCCGTACCTGTACCGCCGCATGCTGGGCATCCCGGTGACCGCCGTACGGGTCCGAGAGCCCCATGTCGGCGGCGGCTTCGGCGGCCGCGGCGACCCCATGCCGGAGTTCTTCGTCGTGGCACGGGCCGCCCAGCTGCTGGACCGCCCCGTGCGCTGGGTGGAAAGCCGCCAGGAGCAGTTCATCTCGATGCCCTACGGGCGCGGTCAGCGGCACCGCATCCGCATGGGCTTCGACGCCGACGGCCGCATCATCGGGATCGATGTCGTGATGTGGTGCGACGCAGGCGCCTACCCCCACATGGCGCCGATGCTGACCGCGGCCAGCTACCGCCAGAGCACCGGCCTGTACCGGGTGCCGCGGCTGCGCTACCGCATCGGGTCAGCGGTCACCAATGCGCCGCCGACCGGCGCCTACCGTGGCGCCGGCCAGCCCGAGGTGAACGCCGCGCTCGAACGGGCCATCGACGCCGGCGCCCGCAAGCTCGGCCTCGACCCGGCCGATGTGCGTCGGCGCAACCTGCTGGGTGCCAGCGAGCTGCCGTATGACACCGGCACCGGCATCACGCTCGACAGCGGCGATCCGCACGGGGCATTACAGGCTGCCCAGGACCTCATCGACGCGAAGCGCTGGCGGTCGCTCGCTGCGGAACGCCGCGCCGGCGGCGGCCGGACCAGTCTGATCGGCGTCGGATACGGCTGTTACAGCCAGACATCGGGCAGCGGAGATGATCCCGACTACGCCTCGCTGGAGCTGGGCGCCGATGGCAGCGTGCTGGTGACCTGCGGCAGCCACGGCCATGGCCAGGGCCACCACAGCCTGTGGGCGCAGATTACGAGCGCCAGGGTTGGGGTCGCCACCGATGCGGTAAGGGTCAACGATGCCGATTCCGCCACATCCACCTCGGGCGGCGTCACTGGCGGCTCACGCACATCGTTTGTCTTGGGCAGCCAGATCGCCGGAGCTGCGACCGAATTGCGCGCCCGCATCTGCGAGGTCGCGGCCGAATTGCTCGAAGCCAGCCCAGACGACATAGAGGTCACACCCGACGGAGCGCATGTGGCCGGCGTGCCGTCCCGGTTGGCCAACTGGACCGACATCGCGACGGCCGCACCCGATGGCATCAGCGTGACCGCCACTGAGCGGCGAAGCGGACCGACTCACCCCTATGGCACTCACGCCGCTGCCGTGGAGGTCGACGCGGAGACCGGCCGCGTCCGTCTGCTCGCATTTGCAGCGGTCGACGACTGCGGGCGGATGCTCCACGAGACCTCGGTCGAGGGCCAGCAGCACGGGGGAGCCGTCGCGGGCATCTCCCAGGCGCTCATGGAGCTCGCCCAATGGGACGCTGACGGCACGCCTCGCACGACCTCGTTCGTGGACTACTTGATCCCCGCAGCCCCAGACGTGCCGGGAATCGACACGGCTCGGCTCGGCACCCCTACCGACCGCAACGAGCTGGGCGCCCGCGGCATCGGTGAGAACGGTGCCATTGCTGCCCCGCCCGCTGTGCAGAACGCCGTCATCGATGCGGTTGCGCACCTCGGCGTGACCCACATCGACATCCCGGTCTCGCCCCAGCGTGTCTGGGAAGCAGTCAACGCCGCCGCGAGCTGACCTGACGGCTGGAGGGCTCAGGTACGCCGTCGCGCTGCGCCGGGTGGCAGAGCCGCCCGCGTGCTGAATACTTGAGTTCTCGCACACACCCCTGGAGGCACCCATGGTCGAGCCGGACTTCCTGCACTTCGACACGCTGGCTCTGCACGCCGGCCAGCGGCCCGACCCCACCACCGGCGCCCGGGCGGTGCCGATCTACCAGACGACGTCGTTCAGCTTCACCGACACCGAACAGGCGGCCAGCCTGTTCAACCTGGAGATCCCCGGCCATATCTACAGCCGCATCTCCAACCCGACGGTCTCGGTGCTGGAAGAGCGCATCGCTGCGCTCGAAGGCGGTGTCGGCGCGGTCTGCACCGCCAGTGGCATGGCGGCGTTCCACCTGGCGTGCGCCACGATCGCATCTGCGGGCGACCACATCGTCGCCAGCCGCAACATCTACGGCGGCACTCACAACATCTTGAGCCTGACGCTGCCCCGTTTTGGCATCACCACGACGTTTGTGGACCCCCGTGACCTCGACGCGTGGCGCGACGCCATCCGGCCCAACACCAAGGTGCTGTTCGGCGAGACGCTGGGAAATCCCAACATCGAGGTGCTCGACGTACCGGCTGTAGCCGCCGTTGCCCACGAGGCCGACCTGCCATTGATGCTCGACGCAACATTCACCACCCCGCACCTGATGCGACCGATCGAGTTGGGCGCTGACATCGTGATGCACAGCGCCACGAAGTTCATGGGCGGTCACGGCGTCGCTATCGGCGGCGTCGTGGTTGACGGCGGACGCTTCGACTGGGCCGCCTCGGGCAAGTTCCCAACGCTCAGCGAGCCCTACGCGGGGTATCACGGGATCGCCTTCACCGACGAGTACGGGCCCCAGGCACTGTCGATGCGAGCCCGAGCAGAGGGCTTGCGCGATTTCGGCGCCGCGATGAGCCCCGCCACGGCCTTCTACCTCTTGCAGGGACTGGAAACCCTGCCCCTGCGGATGGATCGCCACGTCGCCAACACCGAAGCGGTGATCGAATTCCTCACCAGCCACGACGCGGTGAGCTGGGTCAGCCACCCCTCCGTGCCCACGCACCCCGACCACGAGCTCGCGAAGCGCCTGCTGCCGAGGGGCGCCGGGGCGATCCTGAGCTTCGGCGTTGAGGGCGGCCGCGAAGCCGGACGTCGATTCATCGAGGGAGTGCGGTTGGCGTCGCACCTCGCCAACGTGGGCGACGCCAAGACGTTGGTGATCCACCCCGCCAGCACGACCCACCAGCAGATGAGCGCTGAAGACCTCGCCGCTGCCGGCGTCGGTGAGGACCTGGTGCGGCTGTCGGTCGGCCTCGAGCACCCGGGCGACATCATCTCGGACCTGTCCCGCGCCCTGCGGGCATCCCAGAAGGGCTGAGCCATGACCCCAACCGAGGCATTCTCACTCGAGGTCCGCGGCCAAGCCGTCGGCGTGGCCACTGGGGGAGTGGTCCCCGATGCGACGTCGGCGGCCGACGCGCCGGTGGTGCTGCTCGTGCACGGCGCCGGCATGAATCGCACGGTGTGGCAGCTCCAGACTCGCTGGCTCGCCCACCACGGGTACACACCGCTGGCGCTGGACTTGCCAGGCCACGGCAACAGCGAAGGGGAGCCGCTCGGCTCAGTGGCCGAGATGGCCGGCTGGCTCGGCGAGGCCATCACCGTTGTGTGCGAGCAGTTCGGCTGCAACGAGGTCCGCTTGGTGGGCCATTCGATGGGTTCGCTCATCTGCACCGAAGCCGCCGCGGCGGAACAGGACCGGATTGCCCGCTTGGTCCTGATGGGCACTGCCGCGGGGATGCCGGTGCATCCGGCGTTGCTGGGTGCTGCCGAGAAGAACGAGCTCTTGGCGCCCGAACTCATGACCGCATGGGGTCACGGCAGCCGGGCGCATGTCGCCACTAACCCCACGCCGGGGCTGTGGATGGTCGGCGGCGGGGTCGCCTTGCTGGAGCGGGCCGCCGACGGCGTGATCCATGCCGACCTGTCAGCGTGCGCCGCCTACGAGGCCGGAGACGTTGCCGTACGAGTGACCTGCGCGGTGACGGTCATCGTCGGCAGCGAGGACAAGATGACCCCGCCTCGGGCGGCAGCACCGCTGATTGCGGACTTTGCCAACTGCGATGTGGTCCATCTCGCTGGAGCCGGCCACATGATGATGAACGAAGATCCTGCCGCCGTGCGGGCAGCGCTCGCAGCTGCCTTGGCATAGACGACATCCGCCGTGTGCGAGCTGTGCGCGCGGCTGCCATCATGTGCCGGCGGCATCTTGACGCAACCTGCCGCAAAAGGAGCCGGACATGGCAGTCGAGCGATTTCCCGTGGAGGCCTCGCACATCCTGATGTTTGCGAGGTCCATCGGCGACACGAACCCCATCTACAGCGATGCCGCCTACGCCGCGGGCACTGAGGTCGGTTCGATCATTGCGCCGCCGACGTTTGCGCAGTCGAGCGCGCAATTCGACCCCGACTATTTCCTGCGCCCCAAGCCAGACAAGAAGTGGTTCGGCAGCGGCCGCACGGCCTCCGGCACCTTGGTGCGCGACCTCTCCGAGGCCGACGGCGACGACGTCGCCGACGAGCGCGAGGACGACAAGCAGTCCGGCTCTGCTGCGGGCGGTCTGCACGCCGAGCAGCACTTCACCTATCACCGGCACCTGAAGCCCGGTGACGTGCTGCACACGGTCACCTACGACGGAGAGCGGTGGGAGAAGCAGTCCAAGCGGGCAGGCATCTTGAAATTCTCCGAGGCCGTCACCGAGTACCGCGACGAGGACGACGAGCTGGTCATCACGGCCAAGGGCGTCGGCGTTGTCACCGAAAAGGTCATTGACAACTAGCGGTTCGCTGGAACCCGCCAATCAGACCAGGATCCAGAAAGGAACACAGACATGGCACTCAGCGCATCGCAGCTCAATGTCGGCGACAGCTACTCCGAAGAGATCGTCGACGACCTCACCCGTACCCAGATCGTCCAATACGCAGGCGCATCGGGCGATTACAACCCGGTCCATACCGATGAGAAGTTCGTTACCGAGGTGGCGGGCTACCCGACGGTGTTCGCACACGGGATGCTCACCATGGGCATGACCGGCCGCATGGTCACCAATTTCGTCGGCGACGGCCGCCTCACCTACTACGGCGTGCGGTTCACCAGCCAGGTGTGGCCCGGCGACACGCTCACTGCAAAGGCCGAGGTCGCCGAGATCCGTGACGAGGACGGCCAGAAAGTGGCCGACCTCACCATCACCACCACCAACCAGGACGACCGCCCGGTCCTCACCGGCCAGGCCACCGCCCGCCTCGACGACTGATCAGCGGGCTAGCCCTTCGCCCTTCCGGCGCTGTGTTAGCTCTTCGCCCGCTGGGCGCTGTGTTAGCCCTTCGCCCTCCCGGCGCTGTGTTAGCTCTTCGCCCGCTGGGCGAAGCCGAACAGCTTGCCGGCCACCTTGCGGATCTGGATCTCTTCTGAGCCTTCGGTGATCCGGTACCGGCGGTGGTGCCGGTAGATGTGCTCGAAGGGCATGCGGCGTCCGTAGCCGTTGCCGCCGCAGCTCTGCATGGCCCGATCCGCCGCATCGCAGCAGAACCGGTTGCCGCGGTAGTTGCACATGGCCACCTTGTCGGTGATCTCCATGTGGTCGACACCCTCGTCCATCTCCCACGCGGTCTTCCAGATGAGGGCCCGGATCATCTCTGCCTCGGTGTAGAGCTCGGCCAGCGGGAATTGGATGGCCTGGTTCTGCGCCAGCGGCTTGCCGAAGGTGGTGCGGTTCTTCACGTAGCCGACGGCCACATCGATGCAGTGCAGCCCTGCGCCCACCGATGAGGCGGCCTGACGGATCCGGTTCTCATGCACGAAGAGCTGCGCCGTCTGCAGCCCCCGGCCCTCGGTGCCCAAGATGTCGTCGTTGTGGACCCGCACGTCGGTGAGACGCACATGGGCGTGGTCGGTGGGCATGTTGAACGTCCACATGAACTCTTCGACCCTGAAGCCCGGCGAGTCCACCGGGACGATGAAGCACGTGATGCCGTGCCCCTCGCCGGGATTCCCCGAGGTGCGGGCGAAGATGTAGTCGTGTGTGGCGTGGTGCAGGCCCGTGTTCCAGTACTTCTCGCCGTTGATGACCCACTCGTCGCCGTCGCGCACCGCAGTGGTCTCCATCCAGGTGGCGTCGGAGCCATGCAGCGGCTCGGTCAGGCCGAAGCCGATGCGGGCCTGGCCTTCCAGCATTTTGGGGATCCAGTACTCCTGCTGGGCAGGTGAGCCGTAGCGCTCCATCATCAGCACGGTCGGGAAGTTGCCGATGATCGAGCTCTCGTTCTGCAGGTCGTTGTGCAGGCCGAGCCCGCGGCGCGCCAGGTGCTCACGGATGATCGCCATCCCCAGGTTGGTGCCGTCGCTGCCGCCGAAGCGTTCGGGCAGGTGCCAGCGCAGGAATCCGGCCTTGTCAGCCTCCTTGCGCATGCGAACCAGCAGCGCTTCCCACTCTGCGTTGGGCAGCCCGTCGCGCTCCCAGTCGGTGCGCGAGTCCTCCCGTCGGTGGTCGAAGAAGCGAATGTTGTCGTCTTCGTTCTCGATGGGCTTGATGACATCGTCGATGAACGTGTCGAGGTCGCCGAGCAGCTGTGCGATGTCGGCCGGAATGGTGAAGTCCATGCGCGGCAAACTACTGGCCCGCCTGCGGCCCCCGCCGGGCCGCGGAGGTCTCGACCTGCGGGCATTGGGCCGACGGCGCCGAAGACGGATCGCTGGCGGGTTGCAGCGACAGCGCCCGAAAATGATGTGCGTGGTAGTGCGCCATTGGCGTATACCATCGGCCGTGGACCAACGCCTTCATACGGTCGTGGAGACACCTACCTACCTCGCGACCGCTACGGCTCTCTTGTCCGAGAGGGAACGCGAGGAGATCGTCAACCGTGTTGCAGCCAACCCAACCGAGGGTGTCTCGCTCGGCGGAGGCATCCGCAAGATGCGCGTCGGAATGCCCGGTCGTGGCAAACGAAGCGGGGCGCGCGTCGTTTTCGTGTTCGGAGGCGATCACATGCCGATCTTCTTGTTAGCTGCATTCGCGAAGAACGAACGCGTCGACCTCTCGCCGAAGGAGCGTCAGGAGCTGGTCAGAGTTGCGGACGAAATTCGATCCGACTACGGGGACTCCCGATGAAGACAGCCTTTGACGAGATCATGAGCGGCCTCCGAGATGCTGAGGCGTATCTGGACGGTGACCGCCAGGGCTCCGAGACTCACCGGATCGAAGTACCCGAACCGGACGTCCGAAGGATTCGGGAGCGCACAGGACTCTCTCAGGTGGCCTTCGCCCGCAGCATCGGCGTAGCTCCGGGAACCGTTCGCAACTGGGAGCAGGGTCGCCGCCGCCCCCAAGGGCCCGCGCGAGTCTTGCTTGCGTTGCTCAACGAGGAGCCTGCGGCGGTGCAGAACATGTTGATTCTTGGCTCCAAGCGCACGACTTGAGCCTCGCGTGTCTGACGGGGCAGTGCCCGTGATCGTCGCGGTCACCGTTGTCGTTGTTGTTCTCGCCGTGCTCGCTGCGGCGGTGCTCGCCGTTCTGGGCGCGAATATTTGGGGTGCCGTGTCGTACCGCTGGAATTGCGCCACGCCAATTGGACGGGGAGCCGGACTGGCTGTCATAGCGGCAGGAGTTTGCACTGTCTCGATTCGCGCAGTCGCCAATGACAGTGTCTGGGAAGTGCTTCTGACTCTGCCCGGGATACTGATGTCGGGTGCTTCGGCGATAGGAATTGTTTCTTGGATTGAACGCCGAGTGTCGTTTCGCAAGTCCAGTTAGGCCGAGCTGCTCGTGTGGGCCAAAGGCCGGTTACGAGATTCAGCGGGCCGCCTGCGGCCCCGCCGGGCCGCGGGGCCAGTGTGCGAGGATGTCCGACGGGGTGAGCGCTATGTCGACGCCGACTGCGATGTCCGTGCTGGTGTGGTCGGATTACCTGTGACCGTGGTGTCACTTGGCACGGGCCCGGGCGGCCCCTCTCGCAGAGCGTCACAATCTCGACATCACGTGGCTGGCCTACGAAATCCATCCCGAAGTGCCGGTCGAAGGCGTCGAAGTCCGCATGAGCTTCGAGCGTGTGGAGGCGCTTGCTGAAGCCGAGGGCATCCGGTTTGTCACGCCCAAGCGCCTGCGCAACAGCGCCAGGGCGCACCAGGCGGCACTGGCGGTAGAGCATGCCGACCCCGAGGCCGCCGAGCGCTATCACGACCGGCTCTATGCGGCCTACTGGGAAGAGGAGCTGGACGTAGCTGATCCCGAGGTGCTGGTCGGCTTGGCGGCCGACGTGGCGATCGACCCTGACGTGCTGCGCCGGGTGGTCGCCAACGACGAGCTGCTGCCTGCGCTGCGGGCGTCGATGGCCCGGGCCAATGAGTGGGGCATCAGCGCGACGCCCAGCTGGCTGCTCGACGGGCGGCTCGTCATCCCCGGAGCGCAGGACGACGACTTCATGGCCGATGTCATCAGGCGGTTGCGCGAGCGGCCCGCGCCTGCCACGGGCTAGGCGCGGGGCGGCGGCACCACGGGAAACCCGGCCTCGATCCAGCCCTCGACGCCGCCGTCGAGGTCGGTAGCGCGGGCAAAGCCCATCTGCTGCAACTGGCCTGCAGCAAGGCTTGAGCTGTAGCCCTGGTTGCACACGACGACCACATGGTCGTCCAAGCCTGCGGCAGTGCCCTGCGATGCGCCCGAGTCGGGGTCGAGGCGCCATTGCAGTACTAGGAGCCCGATGTGTTCGGAGCCCTCGATGATGCCGGTCCGTTCTCGATCTTCGTGTGGCCGCACGTCGATGACGCGCAGTCGCCCGCCTTTCGTGGAATCCGCAGACTCCATCAAGTCGGCCAGCTCGGCAGGGGCGACTCGCTCCAGTTCCGAGCGTGCCTCCGCCAGCAGGTGGTGAATCGTCTTGCGCTGCCGTTCAGGCACGTATCAATGCTCCTAGCGCCGTCGACACGCGCGAGCTTCTCACGCTCAGAGGTTGTCGATGAATTCAACCCAGTTGCCGTCGGGATCCTCGACCATCCCGACCACCACGCCGGGCCGTGCTTCGGGCCGGCGCCAGATGATGTTGGCCCCGGCGTCCTCGCACGCGGTCATCACTTCTTCAAAGTTGCCGACGGTGAACGTGAAGTAGCGCAACCCGGTGCCGCCGGTGATGCCGCCGGCAACGCCAGCGGGCACGTCCGCGACGGGCACCACCAGCTTGAGCAGGCTCTTGTTCGCCCACAGCCGATGCATCTGGGCGATGCCCACCTGCTCCATGTTCAGCGTCGCCTCGAATTCGAGCCCGAGTACGTCACGGTAGAACGCGAGCATCTCATCGCCGTTGCTGGTGACGATGCCGAGGTCAAAGCCCTCTTTGGTCGGTTGCAGTGCCACGTTGTCCCCTGTCTGTGCTTATTTCGCGCGTGATCTGGCCGGTTGATCCGTGTGTTCAGTCGTAGCTGACGCCCAGGCCGGCTCGGGCGTCGGTCTGGATGCCGTATGTCGGGATCGGGTAGCGCAGGCCGTTGCGTGCCAGCGCCTCCATGCCCTCCACGGCGACAACCAGATCCTCAGGCGTGAGCGCAACCAGCATCTCGTCTTCCATCACGCCGCCGTAGCGCCGTTCTGCGAAGCACGGGATCGACACGCTCGGCTCACCGGTTCGCAGCGCACGGCCCCACGAGTCGGCGCAGGCCGACTCGCCCACGCAGCCCCATTCCAGCTTCTTGTACTCCCGCCACTGCAGGCCGTTGATGAAGATGATCATCTGAGCCGGCGTGGCGTAGATCATGCAGACATCGGGCGGGTCGAGTCGCTTCGACGACAGCGGCGAGACGACCATCGCCTCGTAGGTGCCGTAGGGCACGAAGTCCATGGCGTGCTGGTGCGCGGAGGCGTCTTCCAGCGTCTCGTACCACACCCCCGCCATGCGGTCGCCAGACAGCCACTTGTCGTCCTGGGGATGCAGCCCGATGACCGCGCCGCATTGGGCGCCGACGAGGTCGTCCATCGTGAAGCCGACCGTCCAGTTGAGGCGGCAGGCCATGCCCACGATCTGGTCGGTGGTATGGATGGCGTTGGGGCGGCGCACACGTGGCACCGCTTCCATGTCCTCGACGGTCTCGAAGAGCTTCATGCCGATTGGCGTGGTGCGCAGCCGAAGGACGGCCTGCAGTCTGCCCAGCAGTTCGTCCCAATCGATCGACGCGGTTCGCACGTGCGCTGCGGTCTCGGTCGTTGCATCGGTCTGGGCCACGGCTTCTCCCTCTCGTCCGGCTGCCCTGTCGTTCCCGGATTCACAGGTCCGCCGTCTTCGCAGGGTCACGCTAGTTCGGCGACCACTAGCGTGAGCCGCCGAGCGAGCGCAGACCGAGTGATGGGAGACGGGGCAATGGCAGATGGACTGAGAATCGAACGGGACGGGCGTGTCGGGCTGGTGATCATGGATCGCCCGCCGCACAACTTCCTGAGCTACCGCCAGGTGCACGACATCGCCGATGCCATGGTCTCCCTGGAAGAAGACATGAGCATCGGCTGTGCCGTGCTGGCAGCCGAGGGCCGCTCGTTTTGTGCCGGTGCCGACCTGGGAGGCGAAGGTGTGGGCGGCGGCGCCGAGGAAAAGGTCGGCGGCAGCGCAACACTGCAGCTGTATCAGGGCTCGGGGCGGCTGTTCGACGTGACGCTGCCGATCGTGGGTGCGATTCACGGCCCGGCCATCGGTGGCGGACTGGGCCTCGCGATGGTGCCCGACATCAGAATCACCTGCCCCGAGGCTCGGTTCTGTGCGAACTTCGCCTCGCTGGGGATTCATCAGGGCTTCGGCATGAGCGTCACGATGCCGCTGCTGCTGGGGCCTGAGCGCGCTGCGAAGGTGCTGCTGGGAGCCAAGCGCTACAAGGGCGACGAGGCGGTCGGGCTGGGTCTGGCTGACGAGTGCGTACCCGCAGATCAGGTGCGTGACCGCGCCATCGAGGTCGCCCGAGAGATCGCCACCAACGCACCGCTGGCCGTGCGAGCCATCAAGGCCACTCTTCGATTGGGATTGGGCGGCAAGGTGCGCGAGGTCACCCAGCGCGAGGCGGCAGAACAACTGCGCCTGTCGGGCACCGAGGACGCCCGCGAGGGCATGAAGGCGGTGTCCGAGCGCCGGCCTGGGAACTTCACGGGTCGCTGAGCCGGCTTGGGGGCGCCAAGCCGCCTTCTGCGATCTTCCAAGGGTCGCGAGGCGCGACATGATGAGTGTCATGCGCATCGCGATCACAGGGTTTCGTGGACTGATCGGCAAAGCACTCGCAGCGAACTTGCGCACGGACGGCCACGAGATTGTTGGCATCTCGCGTTCACGCGAACCTGCTGCAGCGCCGAGCGGCTCCAGTCAGTCCATTGAGCAGACGGCGGTATGGGACGTGGCCGCCGGGACTATCGACGCTGCCGCGCTTGAGGGGCTCGACGCCGTTGTTCACCTGGCGGGGGAGAGCATCGGCGGCCGCTGGTCGGCTCGAAAGAAGGCAGCGATCATGTCGAGCCGTGTTGAGTCGACCAAGCTGCTGGCCGACACCGTCCGGTCGCTCGACGCCAAGCCGTCGGTGTTCGTCAGCGGCTCGGCCGTCGGCTTCTACGGCAATCGGGGCGAAGAGGAACTGACCGAATGGTCGCTGCCCGGCGATGGCTTTCTGGCCGAGGTGTGCAAGCAATGGGAACGGGCTGCGGTGCCGATTCCCGACGCTGGTGTGCGTCTCGTGCGCATCCGCACCGGCCTGGTAGTCGGGCCTGGGGCCGAGGCCATCGAGCGGATGGCGAAGATCACGCGGCTCGGCGCCGGTGGTCCGCTCGGCGACGGCCGGCAGTGGTGGAGTTGGATCAGCCTCAACGACGAAGTGCGGGCCATCCGCCATCTCATCGACAGCGATGTGGATGGGGCGTTCAACCTGACGGCTCCGAACCCCGCTCGCCAGCGCGACTTCCAGCGGGCACTGAGCACCGCGCTGCGACGCCCGTCGTTCATGCCGGCGCCGCAGTTCGCCATCCGTGCCGCACTGGGCGAGATGGGCCAGGCGCTGCTGCTGGATTCCACCCGAGTGCTTCCCGACGCTCTCACTGACGACGGGTTCGAATTCGCCGATCCCGACTTGGAGACCGCGCTCGCAGCAGCTCTGTAGAGGCAGCGATCACGCTGCTGGGTCGCGTTGGCGTGGTTGTGGCAGTTCTGGGGCGGCGGCGAACACGCTGTCGATTACAGCCCGGCGTTCTAGCGTGGCCGCCATGACTCACGGCAGTGATTCACAAGGCGGCGCTGAGGGCGCTCTCGGCGCGACCGTCCGGAGGGATCAGTGGGGGATCGCCCACGTCGAGGCCCAGACGGCCGAGGCGGCATTCGCAGCGCAGGGCTGGGTAGCGGCCGATGACCGGATCTGGCAGATGGAGTGGGACCGACGCCGGGCGATGGGACGCTGGTCCGAGGTCGTCGGCATGGCCGGAGCTCGCGAGGATGCCTTCTTCCGCCGGCTCGGACTCGCTGCGATCTCCCAGACCGACTACGAAGCGCTTGAGACCCGCACCCGGGCGATGTGCGAGGCCTACGCCAGGGGCGTGAACCGTTGGCTGGCCGACCACGCCGAAGCGCTGCCGCCCGAGTTCGAGCACCATCCGGCACCGCCCGAACCGTGGGAGCCGTGGCACTGCGTGGCGGTCTACAAGCTGCGCCACATTTTCATGGGCACGCTCACGCGCAAGCTGTGGCGCGGGCGCATCATGGCCCAGGCTGGCCCTGATGCTGTGATGGCCACCGTCGGCGACATCGAAGCCGACGCTGCGATGGTGCCGGGCGATGCTCCCCGCCCCGATCTGCTCGCCGACGCCGCGAGCGTGCTCGACGCAAGCGCAGCGGACATGGCGGCCTTGGCGGCGGCTATGGACTCCGACGGTGCATCTAACTCATGGGCGCTCAGCGGCGGGCGCACTGCGAGCGGCAAGCCGCTGCTCGCCGGCGATCCGCACCGAGGCATCGAATTCCCGAACGTGTATCACCAGTGCCACCTGCGCTGCGACGAATTCGATGCAATCGGCATGGGCTTCCCCGGCGTGCCGGGTTTCCCGCATTTCGGCCACAACGCGGAGGTCGCCTGGGGCATCACCCATGGCATGTGCGACGACACCGACGTGTTCGTGGAGCGATTCGAGGAGGGTTCCGCGCTGGGGGAGCCGTGGCGAACCGAGAAACTCGAGATCCGTGGTGAGGGCACGGTTGAGGTGCTGTGCGGGGCGACGCCCCGAGGTCCGGTGGTGCTCGGCGATCCCGCCGACGGGTTAGCGCTATCGATGCAGTGGACCGGCATGTTCGGTGCCGACACGACGCTCGACGCGATCTGGCCGATGCTGGTGTCCCGTTCGACGTCGGAGCTGATTGAGGCAGTCCGGCCGTGGGTGCTGCCCGTCAACAACCTGCTGGCGGCTGATCACTCCGGCGCAATCGCGTTCAAGATCCGGGGCCGCGTCATCGAGCGATCTCCAGCGAGCCGATGGACCCCCGTACCCGGCACCGACGAGTTCGCCTGGGACGGTTTGGCGCCAGTGCCCTTCGAGGAACTGCCCCGATGGAGCGATCCTGCGAGGGGCTACCTGGTGACCGCCAACAACCGCACGGCCGATGGCGGCCCGTTCATCTCGCTGGACTTCGCCGGCCCAAGCCGCCATGACCGCATCTGCGAACTGCTGGCGCCCATGAGCGACGCAACCGTCGCGGACATGAGCGCCATCCACGCCGACGTGACCTCGCTCGTGGCCCCCAAAGTGCTCGGCCTAATCCTGGAGTACGCAGTCGAGTGCGGCCATGAGCTGTCGCACACGCTGCTCGACATGCTCGCCGATTGGGACCAGGCCATGACTGCCGATTCGGCCCCAGCGACCATCTACGCGGTCGTCAAGCGGCGCCTCATCGAAGCGATCGTCGAGCGGCTCGGCATTGCCGGCGCTCAGCTCGGCGCTGCAGGATGGCCTCCCGCCGCCGAGGCCAGCCGCATGGCTGCGGGCGCCGCCACACGGATGCTCTGCGAGCGCAACCTCGACGCGGTACCCGGGCTCGACAACCCCATCGCACGTCGCATGGCGGCCAGCGCCTGCGTGGACGAGACCGCGGCCGAGCTGACCCAGCGGCTCGGCGGTGACCCGCAGGAATGGACGTGGGGGAGGGTGCACCGCATGGCCTCCCCGCATCCGCTCGCTTCAGCGCTTGCTGCTGCACGAGACCTGCATCCGCCCGTTGACGGCTGCGCAGGCGATGGCGACACCGTCCGCCAGGGCGGCACCGCACCCGAGACGGGCGAGCGGGCCATCCACGGCTCAGTTGCCCGCTACGCATTCGATCTCGGCGACTGGGACAACTCGGGTTGGGTGGTTCCCCACGGGGTGTCGGGCGTGCGCGGCAGCGGCCACGACCTCGACCAGCGCCAAGCATGGCTCGACTGCGAGTTGATCCCGATGGCCTACAGCCCGCAAGCAGTGGCCTCGGTCACGGCCCATGAGTACGAGATCTAGGCCCACGTTGCCGCACTGCCGCTGCGCATGCGCCGCGACGTGGCCATCGTGAGCACCGACCGGGAAGCGGCGCCGTTCCTTCGGCGGCACCAGTTGTCTCCCGAAGCCATCGCTTACAAGGCCCGGCGAAAACCGTCGGTGCCGATCCAGATGCCCGACTTCTCGGACCGTGCTGCGGTGGCGCGCTGGCGAGCGGAGACCAATGCGCTGTGGGGCGAAGACGACAACCCAGAAGTGCCGCATCAGCAGGAGATGGTCGGCGGCGTCGCCTGTCTCGTTGCCGGGCCGACGACGGCCGACGGGTCGCCGAACACCGCCGGACCGGCAGTGGCTGCTGGGCCGTCAGTATCAAAAGGGACACCCACGGTCGTCTATGCCCACGGCGGCGGCTATGTGCTTGGCAGCGCAGCCGTCGCCATTCCGATCACTGCCCGCTTGGCCCAGACTCTGCCGGTGGTTTCGGTGGACTACCGCCAGCCGCCCCAGCACCCGTTCCCCGCCGCGCTCGACGACGTGCTGGCGGTGTACCAAGCACTCAGCGTTGGCGGCACACCGGTTGCGCTCGCCGGGGATTCATCGGGGGGAGCGCTCGCGCTCAGCGCTGCGGTGACAATGACCGCTGCCAACCTGCGGCCCGCAGCGGTCGCGCTGTTCAGCCCTTTGCTTGACCACGTGTCCGTGCCTGGCAACTCGCTTTCCGATGACGAGGGACGCCGGCTCATTGATCATTACGTCGGCGACGCCGATCCAGCCGACCCTCGCCTGTCGCCGCTGCGGGCCGAGCTCAGGGGCCTGCCGCCCGTGCTCGTCCAAGCGGCGGCCGGTGAGCCGCTCGCAGCCCAGGCCCATGGATTCCAGCACCGAGCGACGGCGGCAGGTGTCGACGTCACCCTCGATCTCTGGGATGGCATGTGGCACACCTGGCATTACCACGCGCTGCCGGAGGCCGACGAGGCGCTCGCAGAGGCTGCTGGATTTGTGGCGGCGTCGCTTTAGCCCTGCAGATGGGCCGTGACGGCCGCCACGACGGCGGCGGGCTGCTCGTAGGGCAGCATGTGCCCGGCACCGTCGACCAACTCGACGCTGGCCTCGGGCAATGCCGCTTGCCACGCGTCGGCGTAGGCCGGCGGGATCAGCCGATCCTGGCGTCCCCACACCAGCAGCGTGGGCACCGTCACCCGGTAGGCCCGCTCGGAGAACCTTCGGTTGGGAATCGGGAACAGGATCTTGCCGGCCATGCCCTGCTGGCGTGCCCGGGCCACCATGAACCGCGTCAGCGTCTCATTGTCGGAGAAGTCGGCACCACCGGTCAGCACTTCCTCGCCCACGTTGGGATCGGCGAAGAGCACCTCGGCGAGCTGATAGGGGAGCATGGCGAAGATGTCGGGAATCGGGTGATCGCCCAGCCATATCCCCGCAGGGCACAGCAAGGCCATGCGCGCTACTGACTGGGGTGCCAGCGCCGCCATCTCCGCCGCGATCATGCCGCCCATCGAGTGGCCCAACAGGTGCAGCTCGCTGTTTCCGTCGCCCTCCAGCAGGCCCATCTCGGTGGCCACATCCCAGCCGTGCAGCGCAAAATCAGCCATGTCTGAGAGGCGGTCCTCGTCGCCGTGCTCGCTCCACGCGGGCCACACCGGTGCCACCACCCGCAGCCCGGCTTCGACCAGGCCGTCGAGCACGGGCTCGCCCGGCAGCCATCCACCGGCGCCGTGCAGTGCCAGCACGGTCGCCGTACCGGCAGACGCCCCGCCGGCAGGCTCATAAACCCGCACGGGTGCAGTCACCGAACGCCGGGTTGTGACGATGACCTCGTCGAAGGCTGGCGCGGGGGCTGCGTCAGTTGAATCCAGCTCAGTTGCGCTCACGCCACAGGTCCCTTGGGTGCTTCGGGGTAGCGGCGGGCGTCGGCCATGGTGTCCTCGGGACGCACCCGCTCATCCATGGGCTTGCACCACCAGTCCTCCGCGTCGGCGAACTCGTCGCCCCAGATGCCACGCAGGCCCGGCATGACCTTCTCGGCGAACAGCTGGCTCGAATAGCGGGTCTTCCAGTCGGGCATGTTGCCCATGTGCAGCAAGCAGAACACGGTGCCCACACGAAGCCGCTTGATCATGTCCTCCATGCGCTCGCGTACGGTGTCCGGCGAGCCTGCAATCACGTAGCCGCCCTCGACCAGGTCTTTCCAGGTCAGCCGCTTGAACAGCGCCTGGTTCTCCTTGCGGAACTGGTCGAGCTTGCCTGCCTGGATGGTCTTGACCGTGCGGTAGCCCGGCGGGTCGGCAAAGCCGGGGAACACATGCAGGCAGCGGTTGAAGAAATACAGCATGTGCTCGCTGTACAGCTCTTCGGCCTCAGCGTTGGTGGCCGCCGTGCAGATGATCTGCGCGAACCCGGCGCGGCCCGGCGTCATCGACTTCTCCATCTCGGCCACCCGGTTCCAGTAGCCATCCATGAGCGTCTGGCCCGCCAGATAGCCGTTGAAGCTGAGGTAGGAGTAGTTGTATTCGTGCTCGAGACAGAAGTCCCAAGTCTCGATCGAGCCGCCGCCGGGGATGTAGATCGGCGGGTGCGGCTGCTGGATCGGCTTGGGCCAGCAGTTCACGTACCGAAGCTGGGTGTACTTGCCGTCGAAGGCGAACACGTCAGGGTTGGTCCACGCCTCCATGATCAGGTCGTGCGCTTCGTAGTACTTCTCACGGGTCAGCGCAGGGATCTGCCCGTAGGTGAAGTTGGTGTCCATCGGGGTGCCCACCGGGAAACCCGCTACGAGCCGACCGCCGCTGAGGCAGTCGAGCATGGCGAATTCCTCAGCTACCCGGTGCGGCGGGTTGTACAGCGCGATCGAGTTGCCGATCACGCAGATCGCCGCCTGTGAGGTCCGCCGCGCAAGCCCTGCCGCGATGATGTTGGGGCTCGGCATGATGCCGTAGGCGTTCTGGTGATGCTCGTTGACGCCGATGCCGTCGAAGCCGAGCTCGTCGGCGAACTCGAGCTGGTCCATGTACTCGTGGTAGACGCCGTTGGCGCGTTCGGGATCGAACAACGACCCGTCGATGTCCACCCATACCGAACGGTGTTCGGTCTTGAAGTCGTCGGGCAGGTCCGGCCACGGCATCAGGTTGAACCAGCAGAACTTCACGGTCATGTGGGGACTCCTTGGGTGACTGGACTCAGCGAGACAACAGTGTGGGCTAACGGCGAGCGACTCGGACGGGGAGGTGGGTGTAGCCGTGGATGAACGACGAGAAGGAGCGCTGAGGCTCGGCTTGGATCTCGATCCGCTCGAATCGGGGGAGGATCTCTTCCCACAGCACCCGCAGTTGGAGTTCGGCCAGCCGGCTGCCCAAGCAGTAATGGAATCCGTAGCCGAACGAGAGGTGACGATCGGCGTTGTGGCGCTCGAGGTCGAGATCGTCAGCATTGTCGCCGAAGACATCTTCGTCCCGGTTGGCTGACACGTACCACATCAGCACCTGGTCGTCCTTGCGGATCTGGCGGCCTCCGATCTCGCAGTCGGTCGTGGCGGTTCGCCGCATGTAGGACAGCGGCGTCTGCCAGCGGATCATCTCGGGAACGAAGTTGGCGACGAGTTCGGGATTCGCGTTGAGCTTGTCGTACTGGTCGCCGAACTTGTTGAGCGCATACACGCTGCCCGACATCGTGTTGCGCGTGGTGTCGTTGCCGCCCACGATCAGCAGGAGCAGATTGCCGAGCTGGTCGGCAGCGGCCATGTGGCGTGTCGCCTCGCCGTGGACCAGCATCGAGATCATGTCGTCACCCGGGTTGGCCCGCCGCTCTTCCCAGAGCCCTTCGAAATACGACAGGCACTCGGCGAGCTCCTCGCGCCGTTGAGCGCCGGACTCCACCACTCCACCGGGTTCGGGCAGCGTCGTGACGACGTCGGACCAGCGGGTGAGCTTGCGCCGATCTTCCAGCGGGAAGTCGAAGAGCGTTGCCAGCATCAGCGTAGTCAGCTCCACCGACACCGTCTCGACCCAGTCGAATGTCTCGCCCTCAGGGAGCGAGTCGAGCACGGCAGCCGCACGTTCACGGATGAGCGGCTCGAGGTTTCGCAGATTGCTCGGCGCCATCATCGGCTGCACCGTGCGGCGCTGGCGGGTGTGCTCGGGCGGGTCCATGGCGATGAACGCCATGAGCTGTATCGAGTCGGACGACTGTCGGTCGATCGGCGGCCCGATCGCGATGCCGTGCGCGGACGAGAACGTCTCGTGGTCGCTCTCGACGGCGCGGACGTCAGCCCACTTGGTCACCGACCAGTAGCGACCCGCGGAGCCCAACTCGTTGAAGTGGACAGGATCTTCCCGGCGCAGGCGCGCGAAGTGATCGTGCCAACGGTCGTCGCGAAACAGGTGGGGGTTCAGCGGGTTGATGTCTTCGAGGGCAAGTTCGGCCGCCGGCGGGACACCGCCGCCGAAGACTGCCTGTTCCCGCTCGGGATGTCGACCGGCACCGGCCCGCCACGCCTCCCGCTCAGCCTCAGTCGTGTCTGCCACGTCGGTCACCCCCAACGACGAATCGGCTGCGTTTCGTCGGCCAACTGCAGACCCTACGGGGACGGCTCGCGCGGCAGTCCCAGCACTCGCTCACCGATGATGTTGCGCTGGATCTCGCTGGTGCCGCCCGCGATGCGCATCCCCGGTGCGTACAGGAACGCCTCGGTCTCGGGCGAATCGAGCATGGCTTCAGCACCGCGCAGGCTGGCACCGATCGCGACTTCGTCGTAGCCGAGCTCGCTGTTCACGAGCTTGGACACCGGGGCCATGCGTGGATCGGCGCCGTGCAGCTCCATGAGCGCAGCGAGGGCGCTGCCACGGGCGAGCAGATCGGCAAGCGACTGCCTCCCGAGCGGCCCCGTGTCGCCTGCCGCCTCGATCATCTTGGTCAGACGCTTGCGCAGGCTGATGACTCCCGAGGCGCCCGCTCCGCCCCGCTCGTCCTCAAGCACCGCCATCGCGACGCCCCAGCCGCCGCCGCGCTCGCCCAGCAGAGCGTCGTCCGGCATCGAGACATCTTCGAAGAAGACCTCGCAGAACTCGCGATCACCGGTCATCTGGGTGATCGGCCGGACCTCGATGCCGGGCAGCGTCATGTCGAGCAAGAAGAAGCTGATGCCGCGGTGCTTGGGCGCATCGGGCTCCGTGCGAGCCATCAGAATGCCGTACTCGGCGAATTGCGCATTCGACGACCACACCTTCTGGCCGTTCAGCACAAAGCGGCTGCCGTCGGCAACAGCGGCCGTCCCGAGTCCGCCGAGGTCAGACCCCGCACCGGGCTCGCTGAACAGCTGGCACCACAGCATCTCCCCGGTCAGGATCGGGCGCAGGAATTGCTCGCGTTGGCGCTGGGTGCCGGTGCGCAAGATGGCTTCGCCGGCCAGCACGATTCCCTGCAGGTTCAGGTAGGGCGCGACGCCCGCCCGCTCGCACTCCTCCATCCACACGCCGGTGTGCGCTCGGCTCAGCCCCTGGCCGCCAGAGGAGGTGGGCCAATGCAGCCCGGCCCAGCCGTGGTCGTAGCAGTACCGCTGCCATCGCCGTGCCTGGTCGTGCAGCGCCGGCACCAAGATGGCTCCGTAGGCGGGGCAGGCTTCGCCGGCTTCGACGGCCTCGCCCAGGAACTGCACGGCCTCAGCACGGAATGCGTCGAGTTCGTTACCGGTGGCTTGGGCCTCAAGTGTCGTGCTCATCGGCTTCGCAGTGTCCCTTGCTGTGTTCGCTGCCCTCACGGTAGCCGTGGGGTGACGCGCCAGCCCTAGCATCGCTGCCATGGCCGACCTTGACCACACCAATCCAGCGCTGACCAACGAGACCATCGAGCTCTTGCAGCAGATGATCCGCAATGCCTGCGTCAATGACGGCACGGTCGATTCGGGTGAAGAGGTGCGCAACAGCGACCTGCTCGAGACCTATCTCGAAGGCCCCGACGTGGACCTGCAGAGCTTCGAGTCTGAACCGGGCCGCCGATCCCTCGTGGCACGCATCTCGGGCACCGATCCCGCGGCGCCGAAGCTGTGCCTGATGGGTCACACCGACGTGGTGCCGGTCAACGCAGACGGCTGGAGCCGCGATCCCTTCGGCGGCGAACTCGTCGAAGGCGAGGTGTGGGGCCGCGGCGCGGTCGACATGCTCAACCTCACGTCTTCCATGGCTGTGGCATTCCGCCACATCGCTCGCAGCGGCTACCGCCCTCAGGGCGATGTCATCTATTTCGGAGTGGCCGACGAGGAAGCCGGTGGCACCTATGGCGCCAAATGGATGGCGGAGCACCATTGGGACGCCATCGAGTGCGACTATGTCCTCACCGAGTTCGGCGGGATGCCGAACCACACGCCACAGGGCACCAAGATCACGCTCGCAGCGGGCGAGAAAGGCATCGGCTGGCGCAGACTCACCGTGCGGGGGACACCCGGTCATGGCTCCATGCCGTTCGGCACCGACAATGCCCTCATCAAGGCGGCCGAGATCGTCCGGCGGATCGCTGAATACCGGCCGGCCCCCCAGCTCACCGAGATGTGGCAGCACCACGTCTCGACGCTGCGCGTCGACGACGAGACCCGCGAAGCGCTGCTCGACCCGGCCCAGGTTTACGACGCCGTCGCCGGCATCGATTCACCGGGCCTGGCGCGCCACCTGCATGCGTGCAGCCACACCACGTTCAGTCCCAACGTCGTCGGCGGGGGCAACAAGACGAACATCATCCCCGACAAGGTGGAGATCGAAGTCGACATCCGCACGGCGCCCGGTGACCCCACCGAGGTCAACGAGCACCTGCGGGCTGCACTCGGCGAACTCTTCGACGAGGTCGAGATCGAGCATCTTCACGACGATCCGGCCAGCTTCTCGCCGACGAACACGCCGATGTGGCAGTTGCTGAGCGACCTCGTGGCCAAGGCGCATCCGGGTGCACCTGTGATCCCGCAGCTCATCGTGGGCGCGACCGATGCTCGGTTTTTCCGGCTGAAGGGCTCCGTGGCCTACGGGGCAGGTCTGTTCAGCGACCGGGTCAACTCCAACGACTTCATGCTGCGATTCCACGGCAACGACGAGCGCGTCGATACCGAATCGCTGGCACTCACGACGCAACTGTGGATTGACGTCATCGAGAATCTGGGCGATATCGCCGCGAGCTGACGCGAAGCCCCGCCGGGCTGCGCATGTCCCGCCGGCCCAAGGTGCTCAGGGCTGAGAATGCTCAGCCGGTGCAGGCCACCCGTGACTCGATGTGGGGGAGGCGTCCGGCACGCAGCGAGATCACCGCACCGGCTTCGTCGACTTCCCACACGACACGCTTGTCGACATCGGGAGCGTCGACCGGCACGTACTGGATCGCCGAGAGTCCGGGCCCGTCTTCGATCCTGTCGCCGAAGGCTTCGATGATCTCGCTTCTCGTGGAGCCGATGCCGTAGCCGGAGATCGTCGTGATCGGACCGGAATCGATGTCGACTCGCACGATCTCCGCATTGACGGCCAGGAACCGGACGCCCGCTGGACCGTTCTGGACCGTGAAGTACCGGCAAGCGTCAGTGCCACCGGGAACGGCGATCATCAGCGCGCCGGCGGCCGTGCGGGCGTCTTCGAGCGAGTGCCCGATCTGCACCGGCCCCAGACCCGCGGTCGACAGCTTCGATTCGAGGGTCACGTTGGCACCCGAGGGATCGTCCTCGGCCATGGTGTCGGCGGCGGTGGTCGGCGGAGCAGCCGTGACGACCGTGCCTGTGCCGGTCTCCGATGCCGTGTCCGACATCATCTCGCCGTCGGCGGCCGTCGTTGTGGTCGCGTCGGTCTCGTCGTCGCTCAGCAGACCGCAAGCGCTGACCAGCATCGCGGCGGCCAGCGCTGCGGCAAGGGCACGCCATCGTGCGGAGTTGCCTCGCGTCAGGCTGCGGGGGGAGTCGAGTTGGTGCACGGCAGTCGCCCTTCCAGTAACACCCCTCAGGGGAGTCGGCATCCAATCGAGAGTACCGAAGCCAGCACCGGGGCGCGGCAACACCGGCAGGTAGCCCTGCTGCGGGCGTAAGCTCGGCGGTCGAGACCGGTACGAGCAGGGGAGCGCGCGATGTCCCACGACACAGTCATTCGAGGCGGCTTGGTGGTCGACGGGACCGGCGGCGACGCCAGGGCCGCCGATGTCGCCATCGACGGCGAACGGATCACCGCCGTCGGCGAGGTCGAGGCGTCCGGGCGCACCGAGATCGATGCAGCCGGCAAGGTCGTCACGCCCGGTTTCGTCGACATCCACACTCACCTCGACGCTCAGCTTGCGTGGGACCCCATCGGTTCGAGCTCGTGCTGGCACGGCGTTACCTCGGTGGTCATGGGCAACTGCGGGGTCACGTTCGCTCCCGTGAAGACCGAGGACATCGAATACATCGCCGAGGTCATGGAGTCGGTCGAGGACATCCCGAAGCAATCGATGATGCAGGGCCTGCCATGGGACTGGCGCTCATACGGCGAGTATCTGGCCTTCCTGGACGGCATGCCCAAGGGCATCAACGTCGGCGGCATGGTCGGCCATGTCGCCGTCCGCTGGCACACGATGGGCCCCGACAGCCTCGACGAGCGACCTGCGTCGGACTCGCAGGTCGCAGCAATGTGCGAGCTGGTAGACGAGGCGATGGGTTCCGGTGCACTGGGATTCTCGACGTCGCGCACGCTGCTGCACCGCACGCCCGACGGTCGTCCGATCCCGGGCACGTTCGCTGACGACAACGAGCTGTACGCGTTCGGCGACGTCTTGGGCCGCCACGGCCGGGGCGTGTTCGAATCGGCACCCCGCTTCGAAGCAGCCGGACCCGATTTTGCGGGAGGCCGCCACGAGATCGAAGTGCTCGGCGAGATCACGCGGCGCAGCGGCCAGCCCAGCACGTTCGGCCTGGTGTACTCGGCCCGCAAGCCTGAGATGAGCGACCTCGTGCTCGGTTACGTCTCCGAGCAGAACGCAGCCGGCGCGCAACTTCGGCCCCAGACCACCTGCCGGGCCATCGGTGTCGTGTTGGGCATCCAGCACCGCACGCCGTGGGATCGAGCGGGCGAGACGTGGCGCTCGCTGCGCGGTCTCGACGTCGCCGGGCGCCTCGAGGCGATCCGCGATCCGGCAATTCGCGCGGCGCTCGTGGCCGAGGCCAACTCGTCAGACAGCAATTCGACCGGCATGGCGAACTCGCTCGTCGACCTGAGCCGGCTGTATCTGCTTGACGCCGTCAACCCGAACTACCGGATCGGACCCGAGGGCACCCTCGAAGCACAGGCCGAGGCTGCTGGGGTTTCCCCGGTGGAGCTGTTCTTGGACGCGACCGATCGCTCCGACGGAACGGTGATGCTCAGCCTGCCGGTGCTGAATCAGGACTTTGATGCGATCGAGCGGATGCTGAGCCATGAGTCCATCGTCATGGGACTCGCTGACGCGGGGGCCCACGTCGGGCAGATCATGGACTCCAGCCAGCCCACGTTCTTCCTGAGCCACTGGGTGCGCGACAACGGGTTCTTCTCACTGCCCGAAGGCGTTCGCCGGATCACCTCGGACACTGCCGACCTGTTCGGGTTGGTCGACCGGGGGCGCCTTGAAGCCGGCCGGTTCGCCGATGTCAACATCATTGACGTCGATCGCCTCTCGCTGTCGGGTCCTGAGTACGTGTACGACTTCCCGGGCGGCGCGGGCCGCTACATCCAGCGCGGTGCCGGATATGAGGCAACGCTGGTGAACGGGCAGGTGTTCATGCGTGACGGCGAGCACACAGGCGCCCTGGCTGGACGGACGCTCCGCTCCACCGACTGAGCCCTAGAACTCACGGGTAGCGTCGCTGCCTTATGGCTTCTGCACCCGCAATGAACATCAATACCGATGCGATCTGGCGTGTCACCCTCGACACATCCAAAGGCCGCATCGTCATGGACCTCGACCCCCAGCTTGCGCCGGTGACGGTGAACAATTTCGTCAACCTCGCGCAGGATGGCTATTACACCGGGCTGATCTTCCACCGCGTCGTGCCCGACTTCGTGATTCAGGGCGGCTGCCCCGAGGGATCAGGGCGTGGAGGCCCGGGATACCGGTTCGCCGACGAGCCCGTCAAGGGCGACTACACGCTGGGAGCGGTGGCCATGGCCAACGCGGGGCCGGATACCAACGGCAGCCAATTCTTCATCTGCATCGACGACTGCCGTGCCAAGCTGCAGCCCGCCTACAACCTGTTCGGCTATGTGACCGAGGGAATGGATGTGGCGCTCGACATCGCCGTGGGCGACACCATGGACACGGTGACCGTGGAAGAGCTGGCCCGGTCCTGACTAGCGTGACCGCAGCGGCGTCCGCAGCGATGAGGCTGGGCGCATGGGCGAGCGCGATGCATCGCCATTAACGAGGAGGAGCCAGATGAGCGGCAGCGAGACAAATGACCCTGATTCCAATGACACAGTGCTGTACGAGGTTGACGACGGCGTGGCGGTCGTCACGCTGAACCGTCCCGAGCGGCTGAACGCCTGGACCGGTGAGCTGGGGACCGGCTACTTCGACGCTCTCGACCGGGCTGCAGCCGACCCCGACGTCCGAGCCGTCGTGGTGACCGGCGCTGGCCGGGGCTTCTGCGCCGGCGCCGACATGGACAACTTGCAGGGCATTTCCAGTGGCGGCGGGGAGAGTGGCGGAGATGCGCCACGGCTGCGCAACGAGCGTCATGACTATGCCCTGACTATTCCCAAGCCGGTCGTGGCTGCGATCAATGGAGCATGCGCCGGGCTGGGCTTCGTCCACGCCATGATGTGCGATGTCCGGTTCGCTGCCGAGGGAGCCAAGTTCACCAGTGCGTTCGCCCGTCGAGGCCTCATCGCCGAGCACGGCGTGGCATGGATGCTGCCCCGGGTCGTCGGTCCGTCCCATGCGTTGGACATCCTCATGTCCGGCCGGGTTTTCCTTGCGGAGGAGGCCAAGGAGATGGGCGTCGTCAGCAAGGTGGTGCCGCGCGACGAGCTGCTCGCCGCTGCGGTCAGCTACGCCCGCGATCTCGGCCGCTACAGCGCGCCGTGGTCGATGGCGCAAATCAAGCGGCAGGTATGGGGCCAGCTCGATCAAGCCCGCAGCGACGCTCTTGAAGAGTCGAACGCCCTCATGCGCGAGTCGCTGCGGCGCACCGACTTCAAGGAGGGCGTGCAGAGCTTCGTCGAACAGCGCGATCCCAACTTCGAGCCGGTCGTCGCCGACGGCTAGCCAACCGCACCAGCACCGTCAGCGCCAGCCCGGCGTTGCAACACCGCGATGCCGGCCGGCCACGGGTGACGTGAGCGGGCGATGAACGACACGCTTGTCGCGTTCGCGGTCCTGGCTTGGCTGGCGTATCTGGCCAGCCGACTGCTGGCTCGCCACCACCTGCCCGAGCTGGTTGCGTTCCTCATCGTCGGTGCCTTGCTGGGCCCGTCGGGGCCGCCGGTCATCAACCTGATCGACGGGCCCTCGTTGATCGCACTGCGTCCGGTTACCGAGGTGGCGCTGGCGGTGCTCATGTTCGTGATCGGCGAGCGCGTCTCGGCTCGGGCGTTGCGGGCGGCGCGGTGGACATTGACCACCGGTGTCGTCCAATTCGCCTTGAGCGCAATAGCGGTCTTCTGGGTGACGAGCAGGCTCGGAGCAGATCGTCCGGTGGCCCTGGTCCTCGGGGCGCTCGCTGGCGCAGGTGCGCCGATGACGATCGCGCACATCGTGAGCTCGGTGCGCGCCCGCGGCAGCTACCCCACTGGGATCGTCGGGACGCACGCAGTATCAGACGCACTGGCCACGACCACGTTTGCAGCAGTTCTCCCCATCGCGTTGCTGCTGTCTGACGAAGCCGCCGACATCGGCAGTGCCCTGCTCGACTTCGTGCAGCTCGGCATCGGCGGTGCGGTGCTGGGCCTTCTCGGGGGCTGGTTCATCTCGCGGCTCGGCTTTCAGATCGAGACCTCGGGCGAGCTTTTGCTGTTTGTGCTCGTTCACATCGTGATCGGCTGGACTATCTCTGGCTGGCTGGACATCTCGCTGCCGCTGGCTGCGCTGGTGGCCGGAGCTACGGCGGCGACGGTGTCGCCGCAGGCGTTCTCGGTGAGGCTGTTCCGGACGATCAAGACCATCGAACAGCCGTTGTACCTGCTGTTCTTCGCGCTGGCCGGAGCCTCGATCCACCTCTCCGACGTGCCCAAGGTGGGTTTGGTGGGTGTCGCGTACATCGTCGTGCGCGTCGCAGCCAAGATTGTCGGCGGCCTCGGCGGCGGCCTGGTGGGGGGCCTGGGCTGGCGGCGGTCGCTGAGACTGGGCGTCAACCTGACACCGCAGGCCGGCGTTGCTGTGGGCCTGGCGGTCATCGCGTCAGAGCGGCTCGGCGACCCGGGCGCAGAGGCAGCCACGGTGGTGCTGGGCGCCGTGGTGCTGTTCGAACTGGTCGGGCCGCTGCTCGTTGCGCGGGACCTGCGCGGCTGGTCGTCTGCCGAAGACGAGAACGGTGACGTCCCTGAAGAGTTCGAGTTGCCCCACCGTGTGCTCGTCGCGGCACCCGTCCCGGTGGAGCTGCCCGAATGGCTGGTCGATCAAGCGGCACGATGGCGGTCATCGCTGGTCGTGCTGATGCCAGGGGAGCGCGACGAGCCGCATGCCACGAAGATCGGCGAGCTCTGTGGCAGCCGCGATGTCGACTTCGAATTCCGCTCGCTGCGCAACGAGAGCTTCACCGGTGCAGTGGTGCGCTCGCGCAGCCAGCATCATGCGGACCTTGTGGTGCTGTTCGCACCGCGGCCGCCGACCGGCGCGTCGCGCCTCGTGCTGTTGCCTTCAGAGCGGATCGCGCGTCAGCTTCCCGTGCCGGTGCTGACGTTTCCGCTGAATCAACCCGAATCCGATGCAGAATCGCCCGATCCTGATGCTGGGCGTGGGCAGCGGCCCCGACGCCTGCCCTGGCAGAGTCCGGGACGGAGCGAGTGAGCGCGCCGCCCCAGGGCTCTGCGCGCGACAGCCTGCCGGGGGCGGGGGAAGACCTCGTCGCCGCGGCTCGCGACATCGCCACTGCCGCGGGAGCGCTCACGCTGCGATGGTTCGGCCGGCGCGACCTCGGCGTCACCTGGAAGCGGGACGGGACTGAGGTGACCGAAGCAGACCGGGCAGCCGAACGTCTCGTCCGAGAACGAATCGGCGAGCAGTTTCCCGATGACGCGATCTTCGGCGAGGAAGAAGGCGGTGCAATTCGACCGGACGGCCGGACATGGATTGTCGATCCCATCGACGGCACCCGGGGTTTCGTGCGGGGCGTCCCCCTCTACGCGACCCTCGTGGCGCTGGTGGACCCCTACGGTCCGCTGGTGGGCGTCATCGATCTGCCGGTGCTCAACCAGACGCTCGTCGCTGGACGAGGCACCGGCTGCTGGCTCGGCGACCACCGCTGCACGGTGAGCGATCACCCCGATCTCCGCGGAGCGCTCGTCAACACCTCCGACTACAACACCTTTGAGCCCTCCCAATTCGAGGCACTGCGCGCCGCAGGCGCGATGATGCGCACATGGGGCGACGCCTACGGCTACTTCCTCGTCGCAACCGGCCAGGCGGAGGCCATGATCGACCCGGTCTGCGAAACGTGGGACTTGGCGCCGATGCCGGTGATCATGTCTGAAGCCGGCGGCGTCTTCACTGACGTTGCCGGACAGCCCGACTTCCGCAACCGCGCTGGCATTGCTTCCAACGGCTCGCTGCACGCTGCCCTCGTCGCTGCGATGCAATCGCTCCCGGGAGATCCCGATGGCGGGTGAAGCACGACGTCGGGCGGAGCTTCGGCTGCCCGAGCGCGATCGCATGCCGCGCTGGGTGCCCCGCGCCATTGGCTTGGCGATGCTCGCGATCGTGGGCCTGGCCACGGCGGCGTGGCTGCTCGACCGGCTGCGCGATCTGCTGGTGGTGCTGCTGGTGTCGTTGTTCCTCTCATTCGCGATGGAACCGGCGGTCAACTGGCTGGCGAACAAGGGCCTCAAGCGGGGCCTCGGCACAGCGTGTGTCTTCTTGGCGTCTGCATTGGCCGCAGGGGCTTTCGGAGCGGCCATCGCATCGGTGCTGGCTGAGCAGATCACCAAGCTCATCGAAGCCGCGCCCGGCTATCTGGCCGACATCGAGCAGTGGGCTGACGAGCAGTTCGGCTTCGAGCTCAGCACCGACAACGTGGCAGCGCAGTTCACCGAGGGCGGAACTGCTGCGTCGTTGCTGGGCGACGTGGCGGGCAACTTGGTGTCCGTTGGTTCGGCGGCAGTCAACGTTGGGCTGCAGCTGTTCACCGTTGCGCTGTTCACGTTCTATCTCGTCGCCGAGGGTCCTCGGCTGCGGCGTCTGGTGTGCTCGGCGCTGAGTCCGGAACGGCAGACGGCTGTGCTGCGGGGCTGGGAGCTGGCTATCGACAAGACCGGCGGGTACATCTACTCGCGGACACTGCTCGCGATAGCTGCGTTCTTGGTCCACTGGGCAGCGTTTGCGATCATCGGCGTGCCCTCGCCGCTGCCGCTTGCGATGTGGGTGGGCGTGCTCTCGCAGTTTGTGCCGGTGGTGGGCACGTATCTCGCGGGCTTGCTGCCGCTGCTCATCGCACTGCTTGACAATCCGATCTCGGCGATCTGGGTGGTCATCGTGGTGCTGGCGTACCAGCAGCTCGAGAACTACGTGCTGTCGCCTCGCGTCACTGCTCACACCATGAACATTCATCCGGCGGTGGCATTCGGCTCGGTGCTCGTGGGCGCTGCACTGCTGGGATCTGTCGGGGCGTTGCTTGCTGTGCCTGCCGCAGCAACCATCCAGGCCTTCGTGTCGACCTACATCTCGCGCCACGAGCTCATCGAATCGGAGATGTTCGATACGCCCCAGGCAGCGCCGGATGAAACTGGCGAGCCGGACGACCCTGGCGAACAGGACGGGCCGGCTTCCGGTGGCCGAGCTGAATCTGCGGATGCAGGTTCAGCCGCTGAGTCCGATCCGCCGCCAGCAGGCTGAGTTACCCGCGCGGGATGCCCATCGGTCAGGTGTGGCCCGAGGGCGGGTACGCGCCAGCGTCGCTCCCGGTCGACGAGATCGACTCCGGTGTGGGGCTGCCAGCGACGGCGCACCAGGTGGTACCGGGGTCCGATACGGCCTGTACAACTTCGTCGCCGAGCCGTGGCACTGGTCTACCGATGGCGGCTGAGTCATCGTCTTTCGGCGAACGGCGCAACGTCGACCGCATTCACTGCGGCCGACGCTCCCTTGTCGATGCTGCTGGAGGCTCTGGGGCGACCGGGGACTGACTTGCATGAGACTCGTCGGCCCGTTGTACTGAAAGCCGACCGGCATGGTCGCCGCGAGAGGCGACGTCGGATATCTGCCTTTTACGCTGAGGTTCTGTGGTCAACCCGCGGAGAGAGATCCGAGGCCGTCACCCACTGACAGCAGCGGCACTCTCGGCTTTGCTGCCCGGCTTCGGCCACTTCGGCTACAACAACCGCCGCGCGTACGCGCTCATCATCACCTCGGTCGGCGCCGTGGTGGCTGTACTGGCGTACCTGTCCACGCGCAGCGTGTCGAGCATGCTGATCTGGAGCGTGAGCCCGTCCCGGCTCCGGCTTGTCATCGTCGGTGCCGTGGTGCTGCTGCTTCTCCGCATCGCGGTTGCCGCCGACGTGTACATGACTGTCTCGCGGATGCGGCTGTTCAAGGACCAAGGCGCCCTGCGGCTCTGGTCGGTGGTCAGAGTCGTCGTGCTGTTCGCGATCGTCCTGGTGCCTCATCTGGTCGTCATTCGCTACGCCTCGGCGCAGCTGCACCTGTTGTCCCGGGTCTTCACCGCGGCCGAGACCCAGGCAGCCACTCCGAGTCCCGTCGCGACCGTGACGGTTCCTGCGGACGCGGGCGTCGCTCCCGAACCACCGCCAGCCCCAGATCCCACGCCGCCGACCTCCACCTCCGTGCCCCGTACCTGGGACGGCGCCGAGCGCCTCACCATCGCATTGCTCGGCGGCGATGGCGGATTCGACCGCGTGGGCGTGCGAACCGACACCATCATCGTTGTCTCCATCGATGTGGACACCGGCGCAGCGGCAACGTTCAATGTCCCGCGCAACTGGCGGCACCTCACCTTCCCCGACAACTCGCCTGCTGCATCGCGCTGGCCCGACGGCTATCCGGAGATAGCGAATGAGATCTACGGCCTGGGGCAGAGGATTCCTGAGGCGTTTCCCGAAGTCGAGGATCCGGCAGGCCACGCGATCAAGTCTGCGCTCGCGGAGCTGACCGGCTTGCCGATCCAGTACTACGTGCTCACCGACATGCAAGGGCTTGTCAAGGCCATCGACCTGTTCGGCGGCGTCGACATTCACGTCACCGAGTCGATCAATGATCGCATCAGGCCAATAACCGAGGGAGGGCCGCCCATCGACATCGTCGTCGAGCCAGGCGAGCATCACTTCGACGGCCTGACCGCGCTCGGCTACGTGAGGTCACGCAGAACCAGCTCGGACTATCACCGCATGACCCGGCAGCGATGCGTGGTCGAAGCCCTGATCAACCAGAACTCGCCTTTGGAGATAGTCCTGAAGTACCCCGCGCTCACCGGCATCGTCTCCGCGCATGTGCATACCGACATCCCGTTCGACCGCCTGGATGAACTCCTCGATCTCGGCCTCTCTGTCGACACGTCAAGGATCGTGACCGTCAACTTCATTCCCCCTGAGTTTCCGCGCGGGAGCGCGCCGGTTGCCAAGGTGCGCGCCGCGGTGACACAGGCTCTGCGGGGCACCGCGGAGGAGGCGAACGCCACATTGGCTGACAGCTGCCAAGCACCGCAATGAGCCCCGCCGATGGCATTGCCGTCGGGCAGGCTCCCGAAGCGCAGGCCGCAACTGGGACATTGCTCCTATTCGATGACGACTACCGGAGTGCCGATGGCCGCCCAGTCGAAGAGCTGCCGCGCCTTGGTGTCCTGCTGACGCACACAGCCCGCCGAACCGGGCTCGCCCAGATCGTGAATGCTCTGCACGGGGGCGCCCGACAGCGTTCTCGGGATCGAATGGAAACCGATGGCCCCGCCGTTGCGCCCGTGAGTGAACCGCACCATGTGCTCCATCGTCAGGCTGCCGTCAAGAGAACGCGACCGCACCGACTTGGAAAACACTGCGTACCGGCCGGGCCCGGGAAGCGAGTGCCTGCCGGTCACGGGATACGTGTCGTACAGGGTGCCGTCGGCCTCGAAGAGCCACACGCGCTGTGCACTGAGGCCGTACGCGACATGTGCCACGCCGCTCAGTCCGACACCGGGTGTGGATGTTCCGGCGGCCCACAGCACGGGTCCGCCCGCGTAGCCCACCGCCAGAGTGCCGTCGTCGCGCACGTTTGCCACTGCCCCCGGCCTGCCGTCTGTACGCGTCTGCCAGATCGGCGCTGCGGCGGGTGCGTTCGCGTCGAGCAGCACGAGGTTTCCGTCGTGACGCATTTCGAGCATCGGGTCGGCTGCTCCGCGTGCGTGTTGGCTCCACACCGCGACTGACGCAAAATTGTTGGCGATGAAGCCCAGATCGGCTGCCTGATGGCCCGCTCGCACCCCGAACAGCGCTGCGATGTCCGCAGTCGAGACGCCCGCTGTGTCGTAGAGCACGAGACCGCTGCGGCGGCGCAGCTCCAGGCGGTAGCGGCCGTCGGGCGAACTCATGGATTCGCCCGCCGACAGCCACTCGCCCCCGCTGAGCACGCCGTCGGCGGCCTGGTGCGTCGCGCCTGCCTCGAGCGGCCCGCCCAGAGTCAGCGCAACGACGACTCCAGTCACGACCGTCACACGGATCGAAATGCGGCGCCATTGACCGAGAGCCGAACCTCGCCGCAGGATCATGGCTGCATGAGGCCCTTGACCCAGCGGGGATCGCATCCCACGCCCCGGGATTGAGCGCACCGCGAGTTCACGGCAGTATCACGTCCGCTACTGCGGGAAGCGACCGGAATCCCCAGCAGGTCACTCTGCCGTCGGTGCGCAAACCGCACGACACCTTGCCGCCGACTTCGATATCGACGAACGATCCACGCGGCGCGTCGCCTTCGCCGTCCCGGTTGGCGCCCCAGCACTCGATGCTGCCTCCGCGGTCCAGCGCACACCCGAAATTCTGACCGAGCGACAGGTCGACGAACCGGCCCGAAGGGGCGTCCTTCTGGCCCTCTATGTTGGCGCCCCAGCACACGATCTGCCCATTTGTGCGTATCCCGCACGAATGGGCGTAACCCACCTGCACGGCTATGAATCGGCCGCTTGGAGGGAGCGACTCTCCGTCTCCGTTGGCGCCCCAGCATGCGATGCGGCCGTCGGTTCGCAATGCGCAGGTGTGACCGCCTCCCGCCGAGAGGCTGGTGAACTGGCCTGACGGCGGGAACGTCGCCCCGTCTCTCGCGCGTCCCCAGCACCGCAGGCTCTTGGCTTCGGTGATGCCGCAGCTGTGCTGCCAACCCGCAGCGACCGTCGAGAATTTGCCGCTCGGCGGATTGGCCCGACCGTAGGTGGTCCGACCCCAGCAGACGACCCGGCTGCTCGCGTCGAGCGCACAGGTGTGGCGGAAACCGGCAGCAACCGCCTGATAGCTGCCGTCTGGCACCTCGGTGCGACCGTCGCGGTGGTCGCCCCAGCACTCGATCTGCCCTGACTCCAAGAGCCCGCAGATGTGCGCATTGCCCGCCTCCACCGACTCATAGACGGTTCGCGAGGTGCTCACGCCCGGGGCGTCGTCTTGGCGGGCAGAACCGACGCCTTCGACCAGCCAAGACGCCGAGCCGATGAGCGTCAGGCTCTCGGGATACCAGTCCACCAGAGTCAGCGCGCTCACTTCGGAGACACGGTCCCGATGCGTGTACAGCACCAAGGTCCCCGGGTCCCCAGCTGCGGCCGCAGCGCCGGCGGCCAATTCGCGCAGGTTGGCTGCATCAACGAGCACGCCGCGGTGCAGTTCCGCCGGCAGCCGGCCCCCGTTCGCCGCGGCCACGACCTCCACGGGCTCGGAATCCTCATGGCGTTCCAAGGCGCCGGATCCCACCACCTCCTCGATCAGCGCGCCGCTCGGACACCGGGCTGTCGCGAGCATGCCAGCGAGCACAATGCGCCTGAAGCGGTTGCCCTCGACTGCGGCGGAGACCGCGTCTTCCAGCTTCCCGCAGCTGGCAAGCAGCAGACCGTCGGCGCCGCCCGACGCGACGACAGCAGCGCCGTGCGCCATGTCAGCGGGCGTCCAGCCGTGAACGATGACAAGCGAGTCTGGTGACGAAGCTTCGGTGATGCGACGCAGCGCCATCAGGGATGTGCCGACCCGATTGCTGCCGGCGATGCGCTCGATATCAGCCCCTGGCGCCAGCCCCGCTATTTCCCGCCCCACTGCTGACGACAGCACCGATTCGCCGCCGACCAGCGTGACCTGCTGCGGAACCCGCGCTGCCAAGCTGCCGGCGGCACGCTCCCCGAGGGCATCGGCGGACTCGGCCAAGACCACCGACGTGCCGCGCTCCGACGCGGCGATGCCCACCGCCACCGCAGTGTCAGCGAGCGACGTCTCGTTGGCGATCACGACGGCCGCACCGGCGGGACCGCCCGACTCCCCGTCGGAATGCGCCGACGCAGCCGGCGCCGCCAAGGCAGTCACGAGCGCCACAGGAACCAGAGTCGCCCAACGCAATCGTCTGCTCCCCATCGCCACAGTTCCCTCCGACTCGCCAGCGGCCTACACGGGCAGATCGACGCTAACCACAGCCCTGCTGCCGTGGTCGTACCGCCAGCATTCGAGGCTGCCGTCGGCGCGCAACCCACACCCGTTAGACCCGCCGCCGGACACGGCGGTGAACTTCCCCGACACGGGCGGATCGACAACGCGGTCCTCAGGGTCCTCGATTAGTGATTGCATGTCGCCATCCCCTTCCGCGTTCCGCCAGCAGGCGAGGCTGCCGTCGACGCGCAACCCACACCCGTCGTTCCAGCCGCCGGACACGGCGGTGAACTTCCCCGACACGGGCAGATCGACGCCGCGCGCGGGAGGGCCGAAGTAATCGGGGTGCCACCAGCAGGCGAGGGTGCCGTCGACGCGCAACCCACACCCGTTAGACCCGCCGCCGGACACGGCGGTGAACTTCCCCGACACGGGCAGATCGACGCTGACCACAGCACCGCTGGAGTAGTCGTACTCCCAGCAGGCGAGGGTGCCGTCGACGCGCAACCCACACCCGTCGTCAGACCCGCTGTCGATCACGGCGGTGAACTTCCCCGACACGGGCAGATCGACGCTGACCACAGCACCGCTGTCGCGGCGGTCGTAAAGCCAGCAGGCGAGGGTGCCGTCGACGCGCAACCCACACCCGTCGTTCCACCAGCCGGCGGACACGGCGGTGAACTTCCCCGACACGGGCAGATCGACGCTGACCACAGCATCGCTGTCGTAGTCGGGCTTCCAGCAGGCGAGGGTGCCGTCGACGCGCAACCCACACCCCCAGGACCCGCGGCCGGTCACGGCGGTGAACTTCCCCGACACGGGCAGATCGACGCTGACCACAGCATCGCTGTCGCGGTCGTAAAGCCAGCAGGCGAGGCTGCCGTCGACGCGCAACCCACACGCGCCCCAGCCGCCGCCGGACATGGCGGTGAATCCTGCGGCGGCGGGTGGGGCGCTGACGCTCGCGAATGCGAGCGTGTCGCCCGCGGCGATCTGTTCGGCGACGGCGCCCGCGGCGCGTGCGGTGGCCCAGCGGTCGGCGCCCGCGACGCGGTGAATGCTGCGGCCGTGCAGCTTGGCGTCGGGCACCGCGGCGAGGCCGCCCACGACGTAGACGCTCTCGGCTGCGCTGTCGAGCAGCGCGACAGACGCGGTGGGCATGGCTGCGGCGCGTGCTCCGGCGTCGATCAGACATGACGTGTCGAGCACTCCGGCGAGGGTGACGGCGCTGTAGACGTCGGATTGCGCGGCGGGGTCGGACGCGACGACGACGGCGGTCGCGCCGGCGCAGGCTTTCATGTCTGCGGGCCAGCGGGCACCACCGGACTCAGCAGCGGCGGGCTGCGCTGTCACTGCCAGCAGCGCGGCGGCTGTGAGCATCGCGCACAGCGCGCCGAGAAGTCGCCTGGGCATGGCGGCTCTGGGCATGGTGGTTCCCTCCTAGCGGGAGATCGGGGTGAATCGCTGAAGACACCGCGCCAGCCGCAGGAGGGAACCATGTACCCGGTGCCCGCTCGTAGCGGCTGGCGCGGCCCACTAGCGGGCACGCGGTGTCTTCAGCGGGCGGAACTCTCGCGCGTTTCGCGGCGGAGCGCAATCGCGTGCGTGTTGGGGTGCGGGCGGGATGCTCACGATGCGGCCTCGCCGGTCGCGGCGGCCTCGAAGGCGTCAGCGGTTGCGCGCAGGAAGGCCGCCAGCTCGGGAACGCTGGGGCGGTTGCGCTGCGAGATCAACAGCACGGCGCGCAGGTTCTCGCCTGGCATGACGGCTGCGGTGATGAGCCGACACGTTCGCATCGCACGCTGTATCTGCGCATCCTCGACTTCATCGCTTCGGGATCGGGCGGGCTTCGGGCTCATTGCTCAGCTTCCGCGTCGTGGCATCGGGCGCACGCGCCGAACGCTGCCAGCTCGCCCGCATGGGCTTCGCTGTCGCATCGTGGGCACGTCTCGGGAGCTACTTCGTCGCTGAGCCGACCGCGCGCCGGCTCCGTTTCGATCCGCTTCTGACATGTCAGGCAGCGTTCGCAGTATGTGCCGTCGCTGCGCTTCCCGACCGGGTTGCCGCACGCGCAGCGCAGCGCTGGCGCCCTCTCGCACTTTCCAAGACTTTCAGGGGCAGCGCGGATAGGCGACCATCCACCAGTCGTCGGGTTGGGCCCGCTGTGATGCGGGCTGCTGGGCTTCCCCCGGAATCTAGGAGGCATGCTCTTAGATGAAAGGGGAGCTGTGCCTGAGACGAGAAGAAGGTTCGATCCGGGTTTCCGTGCGCCAAGCTGGACCGGTGACCATACTCGTCGACGACGCTCTTTGGCAGTGGCGCGGCCGCCGCTGGGCCCACCTCGTCTCCGACGAGAGCTATGACGAGCTGCACCGGTTCGCGGCGCTCATCGGCAAGCGGCGCGCTGCATTCCAGGGTGACCATTACGACGTCGATGAAACCGAGCGGGAGATGGCGCTGCAAGCGGGCGCCGTCGCTGTAAACAGCCGTGAGCTGGTGTCGCGGCCGCGGGCCGCAGGGCTCAGAAAACCTCGAGGTGTTCCATCACCGCGTCGATAAAGCCGAAGTTCTTGGGCGTGGCGAAGTGATCGCAGCCCCGCAGCGCGGTGAATGAAGCATCCCCCAAGGCATCGAGGAGCGGATCCGCCGGGCCTGCGAAGTCTTCGGTGCCGAGGACCACTCGCACCGGATGGGTGATGCGTGCGAACTCGGCGGCTCCGAGCGGTGCGTGCTTGCGGCGCATGAACGCCGCCAGCGCTTGGCCGTCCTGGTCCGGCTCGGCGGCATAGCGGGCGAAGGTCTGGGCGTGGACATCATCGGCCTCGGCTTCGCCGGCGACGCCGCGCGCGATGCGTTCGGCCTGTTCGTCGTCGCGTTCGAACAGGTTCCGGCCGACGCCTGAGACGACCAGGCGACCGAAGCGCTCGGGTGCCATCGCCGCCATGACCAGCAGCGTGCGCGATCCCATCGAGAAGCCCACACCGTCGACAGTTTGATCACCGAACTCCGAGGCCAGCCGCTCGACCAGCTTGGACTCCATGTCGGCATACCCGGCGGGATCGTGGTGCTTGCGCGCCGAGCCGTGTCCAGGAAGATCCCACGCGATGACCTCGCGTCCGCCGTCGGTCAGCAGATCGATGATCCCGGTCGGCTGCCAAGTGCTCGCCACCGAGCCAGTAAAGCCGTGGAGCAGGAGCACGGGGTTCGCCATGGCGGGAAGTCTGGCAGAGCGGTGACCTACCCTGCATCCGAGCATTGGGCTCCCCAGCACCCCACAGCGGGGCGCCACCCGCCCGAGCCCCGAACAGAACCTGAGTCTCCCGATAGAAGAAGGCGAGCACCCCACATGAGCACGACGACTGCGCCGCCCATCCGGATTGCCAACTGCAGCGGTTTCTTCGGGGATCGCCTCGCTGCCGCTCGCGAGATGGTCACCGGTGGCCCTATCGATGCCCTCACGGGCGACTGGCTTGCCGAGCTGACCATGCTGATCCTGTCGCGTATCGCGGCCAAGCGGCCCGGCGCCGGCTACGCCCGCACGTTCGTCACCCAGATGGAGGAGGTCATGGGCACCTGCCTGGACCGGAGCATCAAGGTGGTGACCAACGCCGGCGGTCTGAATCCTTCGGGGTGCGCCGACGCCGTGGCCGAGGTCGCGGACCGGCTGGGCCTCAACCCATCCATCGCCTATGTCGACGGCGACGACCTGACGGACCGCTTGGGCGACTTGATCACGGCCGGTAACGACTTCGCCCATCTCGACACCGGTCAGCCCTTGGGCGAGCTGGCCGATCGGATCGTGACCGCGAACGCGTACATCGGCTGCTGGGGCATCGTCGAGGCTCTGAATCAAGGTGCTGACATCGTCATCACCGGGCGCGCCACTGATGCAGCCGTCGTGGCCGGGCCCGCGGCGTGGCATCACGGTTGGACCCGTGACGACTGGGACGCGCTGGCCGGCGCGATCGTTGCGGGGCACGTGATCGAGTGCGGCGGGCAGGCCACGGGTGGCAACTACAGCTTCTTCACCGAGATCGCCGACATGACCTATCCGGGATTCCCGTGGGCCGAGGTGGCAGCGGACGGCTCCAGCGTGATCGGCAAGCACTCGAGCACCGGCGGCGAGGTGTCGGTCGGCACGATCACCTCGCAATTGCTGTACGAGATCCAGAGCGAGCGCTACCTCAACCCCGATGTGGTGAGCCGTTTCGACACCATCGAGCTGACCCAGATCGGGCGCGACCGGGTCCGCATCAGCGGCGTCCGCGGCGAGCCCGCACCACCCACGCTCAAGGTGGCCATGAACTACCAGGGCGGATTCCGCAATCAGATCTCCATCGGGCTGACTGGCCTCGACATCGAGCACAAGGCCGAACTCATCGAGCGCCAGTTCTGGCATGCGTGCCCCTACAGCCCTGCCGACTACGAGACCGTGGTGCGCAAATTCCTGCCGACGCACAAGGCCGACCCCGGCACCAACGAGGAAGCCGTTGCCGTTTACAAGATCGTCGTGAAGGACCCCGACGAGCGCAAGGTCGGCCGTGCGTTCTCGAATGCAGGCACCGAGATCGGCCTGTGCTCGATTCCTGGGATGTTCGGCACCGGGGGAGGCCCGGGTCCAGGCCAGCCCTTCGGGGTGTACTGGCCAGCGCTGGTCGACGCGGAGCTGGTCCCCATGCAGGTCGTGGTGGACGGTCGCCGGACCGTGGTCGACAGCACCCCTCCCGACGCCAGTGTCTCCGGCGCCAGTTTCTCCGGAGTGGCGGTGGCGCCCCCCGAGCGGGTAGAGCCAGCGGGCGGGCCGACACGCACGGTGCCGCTCGGCACGCTGTACGGCACACGCTCGGGCGACAAGGGCCCGAATGCGAATCTGGGGATCTTCGCCCGTTCGGCTGAGGCCTTCTGGTGGCTGTCCGACTTCCTGACCGTCGAACGGCTCGCGCAGCTCATGCCCGAAGCCGCCGAGCACCGAGTAGATCGCTACGACCTGCCAAATATCTGGAGCCTCAACTTCATTTTCCACGGGCTGCTCGAAGAAGGCGTGGCAGCGTCGACCCGGCAAGACCCGCAGGCGAAGGCGTTGGGGGAATACCTGCGCGCCAAGTTGGTCGAGATTCCCGAGGCGCTGCTGGGCTAGCCGGCTATCGCCCCTGCAGGTCTTGCAGGGACATTCGTGGGCCGTGGCGCGGGGGTGCCCCGGCGGACTTGGCCAGTCCTTGTACACGGGCACGCTGGCCGCGGTAGGGCTCGAGCAGTTCCAGCATCCGGGCGTCGTCGCCGCGCCGTTCCCCGGCCAGGTGCCAGGTGACGTAGTTGGGGATCTGGTAGTCGCCGACGATCACCGAATCGGGATCGCCGTGGCAGAGCAGCACGACGATTGACGCCGTCCACGGTCCGATGCCTCTGACGGTCTGAAGATGGTTGCGGGCCTCGGTGGGCGACAGCCGTGCCACGCTCTCGAGCGTGCCGGCCCGCCGGGCGAAGGCGATGATCGCCTCGGCGCGCCGGCGCTCGATGTCGAAGCGGTGAAATTCGTGGTAGGCGAGCGACGCCATGACCTCGGGGGCAGGCGGCAAACGGAGCATGTCCGGTGCCGGTCCTGGCGGGCGGCGACCCCATCGCCGCAGGATGCCCTGCCATGAGTTCCGGGCGTTGAGCCCGGGAACCTTCTGGCCGCACACTGTTGGAACGACATGCTCCCAGACCGTGCCAGTAGCGGTGAGGCGGCGCTGGGGCCAGCGACGGACCCAGCCCGCAACGATGCTGTCGTGGGGGACAAGGGCCGCGGGCTCATCGTGAGCACCCAGCAGTGCCGGCACTCCGGCAACGGCATCCGCCGCGCCCGGTCCCCACCCGACGACCTCGACAGCGTGTCCAGCACGAGTGATGTGCAGCGTGGCCTCGCCAGCGGGCGTGTCGGTGGCCCGCCAGATCACCGAGCCGTCGTAGAGCACCGGTCCCAAGGCGCCCTTGCCGCCCACGCGTCCGAGTGCCTTTCCTGCATCCACGGAGAAGCTGAATTCGTAGCGCTCCCGCACGTCGGGCTGCGCCGTTCCCGATGCGGCCGCTGTGCTGGGGCCCGACGGCATCACAAGTGCTGTCTAGGCGTTGGGCTCCGCGATGACGGGATTTGTCAGCGTGCCGATGCCTTCGATCGTGATGGACACTTCGTCGCCCGGGCTGAGCAGGCGCGGCGGGTCGAAATACAGACCCACACCCGACGGCGTTCCCGTGGCGATGATCGTGCCCGGATCGAGCGTGAATGCCGTCGAGAGGTGCTCGACGATCTCGTAGCAGTTGAAGATGAGATCGTCGGTCTTGGCGTCTTGGCGGACCTCGCCGCTGACCTCGGTGACGAGGCGGCACCCGTGTGGGTCAATCGAATCGCTGGTCACCATCCACGGGCCGCACGGCCCATGGGTGTCCCACGACTTGCCCATCATCATCGTCGGGCTCGCTCGCTGCCAATCCCGCACGCTGACATCGTTCATGATCGTGTAGCCGGCGATGTAGTCGGGCGCATCGGCCGCCGACACGGCCCGGGCAGCGCGCCCGATGACGACCGCCAGTTCTCCCTCGTAGTCGACCACGTCGGGCGCGGCTGCGGGGATGTGGATCGGGTCGCCAGGTCCGACAATGCAGTTGTGGTGCTTGTTGAAGATCATCGGCACCGATGGGGGCTCCCGACCGCCCTCGGCTGCATGAGCCCGATAGTTGAGCCCGGTAGCGAGGATGGTTGGCGGGCGCCCCACAGGTGACAGCAGGTCGGCCTCGTCGAGCGGCGTCACTGCACCCGTCGCCATGGCGTCGACCGCAGCCACCACGTTGCCGTCGCATGCGTCGAGCAGCGACGTCAGGTCGGTGTGGGCGGTCTGCAGTGTCGCCAGGCCGTCGTCGGTCACGACGGCCAGCGCCGGCTGGCCGTCAAGGAGATGTCGTGCGATGCGCATGCGCCGACGCTACAGCGGGCATTGTGCGGATCGCTTGAAGGTGGCACTCTGGCACGCCATGGCTCGCCATGGCGCCGGGGGCTCTACCCCCGGCGTATTCGACTCTGTGCTGGATCCCGTTACGGGACTCCCCGACGTGCGTGTCTTCGCGCTCCTGCTCGACCGCAAGCTGGCGTTGGCTCGGCGCGCCCTGCAGCCGCTTTCGGTGGTGTTCTTCGAAGTCGACGGATTCGAGGGGCTCAGCAGTACACAGGCCCGGGTCGCCCAACGGCTCGCGGCACGCTTGGTGCGTGGCACGCTGCGCGAGTCCGACAGCGTCTGCCATTGCACCGGCGGGATTCTGGCCGCAATCCTCGACGACACGCCTCACGGCGGTGCGGTGTGGGCCGCCGATCGGGTTCGCCGTGAGGTCGCTGCACGCTCGTATCACACCGGCGTCACGCTCTCGATGGGCGTGGCCAGCTATCCCACCCATGCCCTCGAAGCAGCCGACTTGCGCGACCGTGCCTACGCAGCTCTGTTCGTCGCGCGCTCGCTCGGCCCCTCCCGGCTCGAGGTTGCCGAGCCGATGCCGCGCTAGGAGGCTGAGCCCGCAGGCGAAGCCGTGGCCCGAGCGGCCCGTGAGCGCAGCGAACTAGAGCGGGAAACAAGAGGCTTATTCCCGCGGAGGCTGACCTGCCCGCGCGTCTACTGAGGGCGCTCGACTGCGTTCGGGTTCAGTAGCCGCTGGCAGCGCCGGTGAGCGCCCGTGGATCCGCCGCTCCGGCGAGCACGCCGTCGTGCACCTCGATGAGATGGGCGTGCCCGTAGGAGTTGTCGTGCGGGGCGTCGGTGCCGACCCGGTGGCCGCGCCGGGTGAGGTCGGCAATGCCGTCGCTGGTCGACCACGGCGCGTGGCCCTCGATGTACAGCTGGAGATTGCCGGGATCGGCCCAGGTGTCGAAGCCGGTTCCCTCGGCGGCGCCCCAGCGCCAGCGTCCCGAGCCGATGGCTGTCGCCGGTTCTTCGCAGGCGCACAGAGTGCGGGCCAGCACCTGCAGCAGCACCTGTGGCTGGGCGTCGCCTCCCATTGTTCCCACGACCGAGCGCAGCGAACCGTCGGCGCGCTGGACTATCGCCGGGGCGAGCGTGTGAGGAGGGCGCCGCCCCGGCCCGTACTCGGCTGGGTGGCCCGCGACGAGATTGAAGCCGATGCCTCGGTTGTGCAGGCTGATCCGGTGCGTCGGCGTCCACAGCCCCACGCCCCAGCCCCCGGCATTCGACTGGATCAGCGAAACGCCCATGCGATCGGCATCCACCGCCGCGAGGTACATCGTGTCGCCAGTACCGGTGCCCGAACCGAGCACTGCCGCTGCGTCGGGCGAGATTGCGGCGCGGCGCGGCGCCAGCCGCTCAGGTGCGATCAGCGCTGCGCCGTCAGCGTCCTGCGACAGCACCGCGGGACGATCCCAGCCCGCCTGCTTGGCGGCCTCGGCCAGCAGGTGTGCGAACAGCGGGTCATCAGGGTCTGCGGGCAGGTCCAGACCTGAGGCAATCCATGCGCCCGCCAGCGTGAGGTAGCCCTGCGAGTTCGGCGGCACGGTCCACAGGGTGTGCCCCCACGCATCGGCACGCAGCGGCGTCACCCAGTCGGCGTGGGAGCGGGCCACGTCGGCCGTGGTGAATTCGCCGCCGCCCAGCTCGATGAGATCCCGCGCAAAGTCGCCCTCGTAGAAAGCCTCTCGGCCCCCGTCGACAATTCCCTGCAGCGCTACGGCGACACCGGGCCTGGTGATGAGATCTCCTGGCTGGCTGCGAGGGGAGTAGTCGTCGGCGTTTGCGATGCCGTCGAGCATCGACGCCGCAGCTGCACCATGGGGCGAAAGCGGGAAGCCGCCGCTCGCGAGGTCGATCGCCGACGCGAACACCTCCGACAGCGGGGCGCGGCCGAACCGTTCGTGCAGGCTCAGCCAGCCGTCGACACACCCGGGCACCGGGACGCTGCGAATGTCGGAGCGGAAACGCATGCGCGTGCGGCCTTCGGCACGCAGGGCATCGGGGTCGGCGCCGCTCCCGGCTCGACCGCTCGCATTGAGCGCGGCGGGGGCCGTGCCGTCGGCGTCGTGGACGAGCGCCCACAGGTCGCCGCCCATGCCGCACATGTGCTGGGTGGTCACGGCGAGCACGGCCGAGGCGGCCACTGCTGCGTCTGCCGCTGAGCCGCCGGCGCGCAGCAGCGACACGCCGGCCTCGCTTGCAAGGTGGTCGACACTGCACACCATGCCGCTGCGGGCGTACCGGGTGGCAAACGGGACGTGCGGGCGGCTCATTGCCCGAACGGTAGACCCGCAGGTCTGCCGCCGCCTCCTGCGCGGCAGAACATGCCGCCTCAGGGCAGCAGAACGTTGGGATTGAGCAAACCGGCGGGGTCAAGCGCTCGTTTGATCGCGCCGAACGCCGCCAGCTCGGCCTCAGAGCGGTTGAGGTGCAGCTCGGCGAGTTTGGCGGTGCCGATGCCGTGCTCGGCCGAGATGCTGCCGCCCATTTCGGCGACATAGCGCAGCACGGCTCCGTCCACCTCATCGGCAGGCTCAGCTCCACCGGGGCCCAGCACGTTGACGTGTACGTTGCCGTCGCCGAGATGACCGAACAGCAGCGGCTGCGCTTCAGGATCGACTGCGGTGATCACGGCCTCGACGCCGTCGGTGAATTCGGCGAGGCGAGCAGCCGGCAGTGTCACATCCAGCTTGTGAGGGATTCCTGCAGCAGAGATCGCCTCGGTCACGTTCTCACGGAATGCCCACAGTCGCTGTCGCGCAGCAGGCTCGAGCGCCACCGCCGCGTCGACGACGAGATCATCCAGCTCAGCGACGGCGGTGCCGAGTTCGTCGCTCGGATCGGTGCGCGCCGCGGCCTCGGCAATCAGCCATGCCGCGCCGCCGCCAGAATTGCCGGCCCCGTCGTCGTCCAGGCTCCCGACGGGAGGTGCGATGCCCAGATGGGACGACACCAATGCCATCGCTCCCTCGAAGACAGCTTCAAGCGCATGCAGGGAAGCGACGCTGCGACGTAACGCGGCGGCCGCAATGACAGCGTCGGCGGCTGACTCGAAGGCCAGCAGGGCGGTGGCACGCTCGGGCTGGGTGGGGTGCAGCCGCAGCCGTACGCGCGTGATGATGCCGAGCGTGCCTTCGCTGCCCGCCAGCAGGCTCCCCAGGTCGTAACCGGTGTTGTCCTTCTCCAAGCCTGCGAGGTGGCTCACGACCGTCCCGTCGGCGAGCACCGCTTCGATGCCGACGACCTGAGCCCGCATGGCGCCGTAACGCAGCACGTTGATGCCGCCGGCGTTGGTGGCGACCATCCCGCCGATCGTCGCCGAGTCGCGCGCTGCAAGGTCCACGCCGACGCTGAGGCCCGACGCAGCGACGTGGGCCTGGGCGTCGGCCAGGGTCACCCCCGCGCCCAATGTCACCTGGGTCGCGAGCTCGTCCACCGGTTCGCAGACATTGAGCCGGCGCATCGACAGCACCGCCTCGCCAGCGAGCGGCACGCTGCCGCCGACGAGACCGGTGTTGCCTCCCTGTGGCACGACGGCAATGCCCGCAGCGGCCAGCACGCTCATCACGGCGGCGGTCTCGGCAGTGTCGCCAGGGCGTACCACCAGCGGCGTCGAGCCGGTGAAGCGGCGTGTCCAGTCGACGACGTAGCCCGCAGTGATCTCGGGATCGGTCAGGACGTGTGCCTCCCCGACAATCTGCGACAGCTCGCCGACCAGCGTCGCGTCGATGGCGCCGAAGCTCATGCCCCCGCCTCGTGCGTCCCGCTTGCGAGGTTGAGTGCTGGCTTCATGCGCTCATTCTCCCGCCGGTGAGCTGGTGGGCGGCTCGGGCGTGGTGCCGGTGCGGTCGCCTGGCTCGGGCCACTGGCCTCGCCCGGCCAGCACTTCGAGCAACACGGTGGGCTCATCGGTCATCACGCCGTCGACACCGATATCGAGCAGGCGGTCCATCTCGACGGGATCGTCGATGGTCCACACATGTACCGCCACCCCGGCGCGATGCGCGTAGTCGACCAGCCGTCGGGTCGCGAGTGGGATCGGGCCTTGCCGCGGCGGGATCGAGGCGATGCGCCCTCGGAACGGCCGGTCGCGGCGAGTCTCACCTGCGTGCTGAGGGTCCTGGGGTGTGCGCTCTGCCCGTCGGCGGCTGCCGGAACCGGACCGCAGCGGGCGGCGCGGCCGTGCCGTGCGCCCGGTCAGGCTCATCATCCGGAGCCGAGCGATCTCCCGTGGGCTGAAGCTGAGGCACGCCGCATCGCCGAACGCCTCGTCGACGCGCTCGAGGCGTTCGTCGGAGAACGAGCCGATGCACACACGGTCGAGCACGCCCGGCCGCCTGAGTGCGGCGATGAGCGGTTCGACGGCCGCATCGGTCTTGGGGTCGATGCTGATGCGCACATCATCGAATGCGTCGAGCAGCTCCTCGAGGCGGGGGATTGGCTCACCGCCGATGCGAGCTGCCGACACGTCGCTCCAGGTCATCTCCGAGATGCGCCCGACACTGTCCGACGTCGGTGCGAGCTCGTCGTCGTGAAAGACCGCGAGGACGCCGTCAGAGGTCGCCTGCACATCGGTCTCGAGGTAGCGGTAGCCGAGGCCGACAGCGCCTTCGAAGGCAGCCATGGTGTTCTGCGGCCACATGGCACTGCCGCCGCGGTGGGCTATCGGCACCGGCCCGGGTTCGTCAAGGAACGGGTGCGCCGACGTCACAGCGTCAGTATCGCCGCTCGGCTCACAGAGGCAGAGGGCGTGACGCATCAGGCCCGGTACACCGAAGCCGGCACGACAGCCGGCACACGGCAGCCGGTGCGTGGAGGCTGGTACGCGACAACCGGCACGCGGAGGCCGGTACGCGCAAGCCGGTACATGGCGCCCGGCGCTGCCACCGGTACCGTCGCATCGATGTCGGACGGCGACGCACGAGCACTGGAACCCTCCGGAGATCAGCCTTCGCCAGCGGATGCTTTCGCTCGGTGGGCAGCCAGCGAACCGGTGCCGCTGGACCGGGCGGCGCTGGCCATCGCTGCTCACTGCCGGGCGGATCAGGTGGACGAGGCAGCGGCGCTGGCCGAACTGGACCGTCTCGCCAACGCGGTGCGCGAGCCAACGCCAACCGCAGTCGTCGAGCTGCTCTTCAACGCAGAAGGCTTCGGCCCGAATCGGGGCCGCTTTGCCGACCCGGCGAACAGCTACCTCGACCTGGTGGTTTCGCGGCGGATGGGCATACCGATCACGCTTGCTGTCGTCACGATCGAAGTAGCCCGCCGCGCAAGCCTCGATCTGCACGGCGTCGGCATGCCAGGCCACTTCCTGGTCGGCACACCCGATCCCGACACCTTCATCGACGCATTCGGCGGCCGCATCATCGACCGGGCCGGTGCCGCAGCGATCTTCGCCCGCTTCGAGTCGCGCCAGGCGTTCGACGATGCGTTCCTGCAGCCGACCCCGTCCGAGGCGATCCTGCTGCGAATGCTCAATAACCTGCGCACGCTGCACCTGCGCCAACCCGATGCACCGTCGCTGGTGGCCGTGCTGGAGCTGCTCACGCGGCTGCCCGGCTGCCCGATCGACGAGTTCATGCGTCTCGGCCAAGCGCTCGCGACGCTGGGACGGCCCGACAAGGGCGCGCAGGTGCTGGAATCCGCCGCCGACCAATTCGGCGGCAGCGACGCCGAACACCTCAACCAGGCAGCAACCCGCCTGTGGGCCCAGTTGAACTGACCACTGCCGCAGGCCGCCGACACGAAGGTCGTGGAAGGTGCGGCAGGGAGCGACGGTACGATTGCGGCTGCCGGGGGTAAGAGATGCCGGTTCGGATTCGACCTCAGCGATATGCGCGTGCAGCGGTGCCGGTCTACGGGCGAGTGCGGGCGGCCGACCTTCCCCAGGCCATGGCTGAGCCAGGCAAACGCGAGCATGTGCCGCTGACGTTCTTCGTCCGCGAGTGGGATGCGTGGCCTGATGAGCGCAGCGCCATGATCGCTGATGCGCCGACGGGCGAAGACGCCGCCGACTTGTGCCGCATCGCGGCGGTAGTTCATGCGCTCTGTGACCGTGACGGCGTCCCGGTGCCGGCTTGGGTGTTCGACCACCGATCGGAGGTCGACATTGCGTGGGGCAGGCATAGCGTCATGGAGGGCTTCATCTGGGAACAGACCATCGCTGACGCCCCCGCTGCCTGCGCCTACCACCGCGTCTGGTTCGACCGGGAGTTCGTCGGCATCGCATCGCAGCGCCGCCGGCGAACTGCGCCCACGAGCCCGTGAGCGATCTCCCTCAGCGCACATTCGCAGAGATGCTCGATCTCTTCGAAGAGGTCGACGATGTGCTGTCTGAGGAAGCCTCGCCGGGCGTGATGTACGTGCTGTATGTGATCGGCGGCGTCGCAATGGGGGCGCTGTTCGATGGGCGGATGACCCAGGATGTCGATGTCGCCACGGCCGAGATTCCACCTCAAGTGCTGGAGGCAGCCTCCGCGGTGGCGCGGCGCCGCAACATCGCTGCCAATTGGATCAACAATCAAGCAGCCGGCTTCGTCGAAGCGGAACTGCCGCCGTCGGCATTCGATCCGATCTACGAAGGCAGGTGTTTGCTGGTTCGCGGGGCGAGCCCTCGGATACTGCTGGCTCTCAAGCTCATGTCCGGTCGTGGCCGCGACATAGCCGACATCATCGAACTCGCTGACGCCACCGGCAACCGCAGCACGGGCGCTCTGGTCAGCCTGTGCGACCAGGTCTTCGCAGACACCGAGTCGTACCAGTTCGAGCGGGACTGGGTCGAAGCGGTCTGCTCGGACATCGGCCGACTGCTGAGCAGCCGACGATCCGGCGATGACATCGCTGCCGCTGTCATAGCGTTGGCCGCCGACTACGACGGCACTACCGATCCCACCGAGTGAAGCCGCATCCTCGCGGCACGACGATCTCCGAGCATCACGGCAAAGTGACTGGATTGCAGGACCGCCCCACTCGTGCCGTTACAGCGCTGGACTGCAGCCCGAATCCCGCAAGATCGGGGCCTGTCAGGAGCACAACCAACAGCATGAGTGCGAACGCTCAATTCGATGAGGGCAGAACGCGATGCCCGACAGGCGCTCACACCCACATAGCGTGGGAATTCGTGCGACCCGGGGATGTGAATGACTGATCCAGTTCAGGGCTTCGCCGATGGTCTTGCCAGGAGCTGGCAACGACTCAACGGATGGATCCAAGAAAATCAGGACTCGATACGTCAGGCGATGGAAGGGGTGCAGGTCTTCAAGATCGCCGCAATCGATGACATCGGCGAGAGTGCAGACTCGCTCACGCGTGCAGGGATGCTGGAACCGGAAATGGTACGGACACTTGCCCGGCATGGGTGGTACCCGACGCCTGACAAATCGCTGATGCAACACAGTATCTGGGCCCGGGCATTCCAAGAAGCCGAAGAGCAAACCGAGTCAGCGCATGAGATCGGCTACGAGATGTTTCGCCAGGACGCACCCGATATCGAAGCGAGACTGGTCAAGCAGTTCCGGCATCGCACGAGCGTCCTGAGCGAGGCTTTCGATGCGCATCGGCACCAGCGGTACCACTCGTCGGTGGTCCTGTTTCTGACACAAGCTGATTGGATCTGCCAAGAGATCCTCGGCAAGAGCATCTACAGCGCCAACATGATCGCTCACCCCGATGATGTCGGCGAACAGTTTCAGGAGGGCATCTTGCGCGAACTGTTCATGGGACTGATGTGGAACGGCTGGCCGTTGGTCCTGAACGCCAGAAACCGACCCAGCACATTCTCTGAGTTGAACCGACACCAAGTCCTGCACGGCGAGAGCACGGACTTTGGCACCGAGGAATGCAGCCTCAAGGCAATGTCATTCTCGAACTTCTCGGCGTTCGTGCTCGAAGGCGTAGGTCGTGCGAACGAAACTCCGTGACGACAGTCGGTTGTTGGTTCGACGCCTCCCGCGGCGGCTGCGCAGGTGACTGTCTTCCTCGGAGTGCAAGACGGAAGGCAACGGGCCTCCCACGGCCCTATCAACGTGTCAAAGGGTTGGCATGTTTGCTGTTGGTGCATCGAAACGCCACGACGGACGCGCCGTCCGTGATCAAGGGCGGAGCGTACTGGTCATCTGTTCGTAGAGGCCGAAGAGGTGCTGGAGTCGTTCGGACTCGGACTTGAAGGCAGGCCGGCCGCGGTAGAGGCGGTCGACGGCTCGGTCCAGGTCACGGTGTGCTCTGCGTAGATCCGGCGGCATGAGGTCAGGGTCGTAGAGGTCTGCGAGTGTCGCGTCCGGATGTGCCGCGCGCGCATTGAGTACCGCCCGCGCCGGGACGTCCAGTTTGGTGGCATGACGAGCCTCGCCGAATCCCTCTGGCAGAGGAAAAGTGTTGTACACGACACCGGCTGAATAGCGATACCGACTCTCGTGACGTCCGGCCACGGTGCGCATCCAGGCCATGTGCATCGCCGAACTCACGATCGCAAAGTCCGCCAAAGTGGCGTCGATCAGAACGAACAGCAGATCACTGGGCACGAATGGTGGCTTAATCCATCCACAGGGCACGTAGTGGCGCCGCTCCGAGCTGACCTTCGGTACTACGAGGAATGGCGCACGCGGGATGACGTTCACGTGCCACAGCGTTGGTGTCTCTGCGAGTTGCTGTGTCGGCTTGCTCTTGCTGGCAAGACGCTCACTGCGCACGACAGCGATTCGCTCCCGTATCAGCGGGAGCCGTCGCAGCTCGCTTGGATCAGCGTCCTGCAAAGCCAGAATCCAGCGTTCGCCACCTTGCAGATATTCGCGTGCGCCGATGTAGGGCCTCAAGTACATCTCTGCACCCGGCTCCTGAACCAGAAGCGAGGCCATTTCATCGCAGTCAAAGATGTAGTGGCCGCCGTCGATTGGCTTTGATCCGATCCTGAGACGAGGCATGCCGTTGATCGGCCGGCTCTCCGACTTGACGAGCTGATGCGGGCTCTTGAGTCTGGTGCCGTCGAGCAGGTAGGGCGTGATGGCTCGGCAGATGCCGACGAGGGGTTCGCCGTTGATGTCGGTATAGGCGTATAGCGGCCTCTTCGCGGGAGCGTGCTCGGCGGGGTCGAGGCCGAGGATGACGACGTGAACGTGTGCCTTGCCTCGGGCGTCGGAGCCCCACGCAAATGGTCGGTGGGCGTATGAGATCTCCAAGTCGTGCCGATCGAAGATGATCGGCCAGAACTGCGCGACTTGTTCGCCTTGAGTGATCGAGTTCGTGGCGACGAAGCCGATCCGGGGCGGCCGTTGGCCTCGGCCGGCTGAGGTGTCCGTTTGGCGCACATATTGGGCGGCGCGGATGAACCATGCGGTGACGTAGTCAAGTGTTCCGCCGCTGCCGCCGAGCTGGGCGATGCGGCGTACTTGCGCCCGCTGTTCAGTGTTCTGGTACTTGGCGCCGATGAACGGTGGGTTGCCGAACACATAGGAGCACTCGGCGGGCGGCAGGAATGCAGTCCAGTCGATTTCCAGTGCGTCGCCGACTTCGATGTGGGGTGATTTCTCGAGCGGGATGCGCACGTATGGTTCGCCGAAGGTGTCGGCGAGCTCCCGGTTCATGAGGTGGTCCATCATCCACAGCGAGGTGGCGGCGATGCGTGCGGGGAACTCGCTGATCTCGATGCCGTAGAACTGGTCAACATCGATGACTGACTTGACCTCGAATGGCATCACCTGCTGAGCCGACAGCCGGGTGCGAGCCGCGATCTCATCGAGAACATCGATCTCGAGCAGTCGAAGTTCGCGGTAGGCGATGATCAAGAAGTTGCCGCAACCGCACGCCGGGTCAAAGAAGCGCAGCTCGCCGAGCCGGTCCCTGAACCGGTAGAGCTCGGCCACGACTTCGCCGCTGTGTTTGGCGGCGAGGGCGTCGAACTCTGCCCGCAGGTCGTCCAGGAACAGCGGCTCGATCACCCGCAAGATGTTCTGCTCGGTGGTGTAGTGGGCGCCTTGGGAGCGGCGTTCGATCGGCTCCATCACCGACTGGAACAGTGCGCCGAAGATCGCCGGCGATGTCTTGGACCAGTTGAACCGGCACGCGTCCAGCAGCGCTGTACGCATGCCGCTGTCGAAGTCGGGGATCGACAGCCGCTCGGCGAACAGCTCGCCGTTCACATAGGGGAACTTGGCCAGGTCCTCGTCCAGCTTGAGCTGCCGCTGCTCAGTCGGCTTGTTCAGCACCTCGAACAGCCGCGTAAGCCAAAGGCCCAAATCAGCACCGTCGACCGAGGTGCGTTCCTCCACGAGATGCAGGAACATGTCCTGGCGGGGGAAGATCCCCGAGTCGTCGGCGAACATGCAGAAAACCATTCGCACCAAGAACCGCTCGAGATCGTCGCCCCGGTAGCCCGACTCGTCGAGCGCGTCGTGCAGGCGGCCCATGAGTTCCGATGCCTCGATATTGACCGGGTCTTCTTCTCGAAGCGCCCGACGCCGCTGACCCACGATGAACGCGAAGTTCTCGACCTGATCCGGCAAGTCGGCCAGCGAGAACCGGATCTCCTCGCGTGTGTCGCGGTCCAGCAACTCGAACGTCTTGAAGTCGCACAGCAGCTGATAGCGAGGCCGCTCACGCTCCGCGATGGCGTCGAAATAGGCGCCTGCCTGTTCAGCGGCAGCCCTCAGGCTGCGCCCAGCACTCTTCTGCTCCACCAGCAGCACGCCGGGCCAGAACAGATCGATGAACCCATGTTTGTTGTCCAGCTTCTTGACATGCTCCTCGTAACGCGCCACATCTCGCCGCCGCTTACCGAACACATCGAAGAACGCGTCATAGAAGCTCTGCGTCTCGCCCTTCTCGTGGGAAGCGTCCGCCCAGTTCGTAGCGAACTGGGCAGCACGCACCCTGATCTCGTTCCACGAGAGCATCACGGCAACCTAACGGACTGGGCCAAGCTCCAGTGGAAGAGCGAGACGGCCCGGTTGACTGGGCGGCGGAAGACGAGGGTCGTGAGCGCGGTGACCAGTCCCGGGTACCTGTTTGGCTGCGACGAGTGGTAGTTCTTGGTCCGGAAGTGGAAACGCGAAGCCGTACTAGGTGCGGCAGGTTCTGCGTGCGATCGACTTGATGGAGGGCGACAGTGGATGATCCTCGGTACCTGTATCGAGCTTCCTGGTCGGACGAAGATGATGCCTGGATTGGCGTGTGCAACGGCTTTCTGCTGGTGAGCCACATCGCTCCAACGGAGGCGGAATGCCTCCGCGGCATTCGTGCGCTGGTCGACGACATCGTGGCGGACCTGCAAGGCAATGGCGAGGCGCTGCCGCCGCCGCTCCCATGGGATGCCTTCGATGCTCGGCATCTCGACACAGCAGTTCGCTCGACCAGCTGACCAAACCGCTCTGCATCTGATGCGCTGCGCCGGCACCTGACGGCAGGCGAATGTCAGGGGATGCCGCAGCGTTCGTTGCGCACTCGGCGCCCCGAGCGATGTCTACAGGCCTATGGCGAGGTCGGGGCGGCCTCGCAGGTGGGTGCGCTCGTTGACCGACAGGACGCTGCGGTGACCATGGCTTGACGCGAAGACGCGGGTGACCGAGGTGTAGTCGACGTCGAAGCGCAGGAATGTGTCGGCGTCGAAGCCCAAGCAGCGAGCCAGATAGGCGTTTACGACCCCACCGTGGCATGCCAGGGCGACGCGCTGGCTGCGGTGATCGGCGACTACTTCGTCGATGGCATGGTTGACCGTGGCGATGAATTGCGCCGTGCGCTCCGCATCGCCGAACGAGCCAGTCGCCAGCTCGTCCCAGCGCTCGCGGTCGGTCTCCTTGAGAACTTCCATGGGCACGTACGCGGGGGAGTCTCGGTCAAACTCGCTGAGGCCGTCTCGCACGGTCGGCACCAGACCGGTCGCGCCGCCGATGGCCTCGGCGGTCTGCAGCGCCCGCCGCATCGGGCTGCTGTAGAGGGCGTCGACGCCCATCTCGGACAGCCATCCCGCTACGGCTGCAGCTTGCTGGCGGCCGATCGCCGACAACGGCGGGTCTGCGGGTTGCCCATCGTGTCGCACGACTCGTTCGGGCTGGCCGTGACGGACGAAGACGAGTTCCACGGCGGCTGACCCTATTGGGAGAAGAAGCCGGCACTGTCGAAACCCATAGCAGGGTGCCTTGACGGGAGCGGTACCGTGGTGCTACATGGCAAGACGGACCAAGATCATCGCCAGCGTCGGACCAGCCTGCAGCGACGCGGCGACCATGACAGCCCTGATCGAGGCGGGTGTCGATGTATGGCGCCTCGGCTTGGCTCACGGCACGCTCGACGAGCAAGTCGAGACGTTTGGGCGGCTGCGCGCCATCTCGGAGGAATCCGGGCGCCACATCGGGATCCTGGTGGATCTGCCGGGACCCAAGGTGCGCTGCATGGCGTTTCCCGAGGGTGGCTGCGAGGTCGCCCAAGACGCCGTGCTCTCGCTCGGCATCGACGGCGATGCCAGCACCGCAGATCGGATCGTCGTCGACTATGAGGGCCTGCTGACCGACGTAGGCCCCGGCGATCAGCTCTCCTTCGGCGATGGCAACGTCGTGCTGATGGTCGAGGACCGGGCATCCAACGCTCTCAAGTGCCGGGTCTTGCACGGCGGCCACCTCGAAGGCCGGCCTGGCCTCCATGTCGACTCGTCCAAGCTGCGCATCAGCACACCCACTCCCCAGGATCTGAAACTGGCAGACACGTTCATCGACCTGGGCACCGATATGGTCGCGCTCTCGTTCGTCCGCTCCGCTCACGACATGCGGCGCTTGGGCGTTGAGCCGCACCCCCGCGGGCCGCTGCTCGTCGCCAAGATCGAGACCAATGCTGCGGTGGAGAACCTCGATGGGATCATCGAGGCTTCCTCGGCGGTGATGGTGGCCCGCGGCGACCTCGGCGCCGAGTGCGACATCGAGGAGCTGCCACATCTGCAGAAACGGATCATCGAAGCCTGCGTCGCTCATGGCCGTCCCGCTATCACAGCGACACAGATGCTGGAGTCGCTGTTGCACTCGCCGGTGCCGACCCGAGCGGAGGCATCCGACATCGCCAACGCGGTATTCGACGGCACGTCCGCGGTGATGTTGAGCGGCGAAACGGCAATCGGCCACGACCCGGTGAACGCCGTGCGGACCATGGCGCGCATCACCGAGCGGGCCGATGAGCGCTTCGATTACGAGGCGTGGTGGAACCGGCTGCTGTCGGTGCGCCGGCTGGACGACCGCGCCGCCGACTACCTGCGGGTGACCGACGGCATCACCCAATCGGCGTCACGGCTGGCAACCGAGCTCGGCGCACAGGCGATCATCTGCCTGAGCCGGTCGGGATTCACCGCTCGCAGCATGGCCAGATTCCGCCCATCGATGCCGCTGCTGGGCCTCACGCCCGAACCTCGCACCGCCATGCAGCTTTCGCTGTCGTGGGGGACCCGCCCGCTCGTCTTCGGCGAGCGCCTGACCCCGGCAGAATCGGCTCTCGAAGCTGTGCACGCCGCGGCACGCACCGGCATGGTCCGCAGCGGCGACATGGTTGTGGTGGTGTCCGGCTCGAGCCCCGAGTCTCACGCCACCGACAACTTGCGCGCCATGCGCGTTCCCTGAGACTGAGCGATTCGACATCACGGCTCGGAAGCGGGAGCACCTACCCCGGCAGCTCCAGTGGCGAGTCCAGTTCGATGCGGTCCGGCCCGCACAGCGGATTTTCGGGCACCTGCACGGTGCGTCCGAAGACATCGCACGAGCAGGTCTCCTGGCAGTCCCGCAATCCCGACCACTGCACGGCCAGTGCCGCCGCACCTCCGACCAGCAGCACCGAGATGAGCACGGCCAGCGCCAGGCGGCGGATCAGCCGCAACGCAACCACGGCAGCGACCGCCAGCGCGGCAATCCCGCCGACCAGAGCGATGCTCATGCGGTCGGCGTCGAGCCATTCGGGCAGCACTCCATCAAAGAGTACGCAGCGGCTCCCCGCCCCACGGGGACCGTTCGGGGACCTGCGCCAAGGTGCTCAGTAGAGTCCAAGGAGCTACGACAACGCTTCACGAGGTTCCAGCCATGGCGGCCACCCCCATAGACCTGCGTCCGGGCGGTCTGCCCGAGACGGTCCTGGATCCGGCCCCGTCGCCGGCCGCAGCCGCATTCGAAGCGGCCATGGAACTGCCGCTGGCCGACCGTGCGGCCGCACTGGAGCGTGTCGCAGCCCATTGGCCGCGGATGCTCGAAGCGTGGGCGGAACTGGGCCGCTGCGCGGCGGGCAGTGGCCGGCACGTCGAGGCGTACGCCTATTGCCGGGTGGGATACCACCGCGGCCTGGACGCGTTGCGAGCGGCGGGCTGGCGCGGCAGCGGCTACGTCCGCTGGACGGAGCCCACCAACCAGGGCTTCTTGTGGTCGCTGCTGGGCCTGGGTCGCTCAGCCGCCGCCATCGGCGAGGACGACGAGGCCGACAGGTGCGCCGGATTCCTGGTCCAACTGGACCCCGGCGGCGAGCCCCCAACCGGTGAGTGGCCACAGGCGTGAGGCCTGCCGGCGTCGTGCTATGCGGCGGCGCTTCGACGCGCATGGGCAGCGACAAGGCCAACCTGGAGCTGGTGGGACGACCGCTGGCGCTGTGGGTTGCCGACGCCTTGACGGCGGCGGGGGCGCACCCGGTGGTCGCGCAGGGAGGCAATCCGCCCGCACCTCTCGTGGCTGAACCCGACAGCACGCCACTTTCCGGACCGCTCGCCGGTCTGATCGATGCGCTCGAGCGTCACGGCGATGTTCTCGTGTGCCCGACCGACGTGCCGACGGTGCCTGTCCACCTGCTCGCCGCTCTGATTCGCACGGCACACAGCACGGGCGAGCCGGTTGTGCTGGCCCGCAGCGACCGTGTCGAGCCGCTGATCGGCCACTACGCCCGCGCATCGCTCTCGATGCTGCGGGCGGGCCTGCGCGACGGCGCACGTGGACCCAAAGCCGTCCTCGACCTCGATGCCATCCCGACGGTGTCGGTGGATGTGGCTGATGTTCTGAATGTGAACACCGCCGCCGACCTCGCTGCAGCCGAGGCGATCGTGGCGACTCGTGACATTGCGCGACCGGGAGTGGGTTGAGGGCCATGGCACGTCGGCGCGAACGGCCCCAGCGCGAAGGGCCCCAGCGCGAGCGGCCCCAGCGCGAAGGGCCCCAGCGCGAAGGAGCACAGCGCGAACGGCCGCAGCACGAATGGATCGACTCCCAGGCTGCGCTTGAGACTCTCGTTACCGATCTGGTAACCGCCGACTGCATTGCCGTGGACACCGAATTCCACAGAGAGCGCAGCTACCGCCCCCAGCTAGCACTGGTCCAGATCGCATTCGACGACCGGGTCGCGCTCGTGGATCCCACGACGACTGACGTTGCCGTCCTGCGTACCGCCCTCGATGCCGACATCTTGGTCGTGATGCATGCATGCGCCCAGGACATCGAGGTGCTGTCCCAGGAGTGCGGCGCCATACCGTCGAGGCTCTTCGACACCCAGGTGGCCGCCGGTTTTCTGGGAATGAGCACACCGTCGCTGGCGGCGCTGGTCGACCGCCTCCTCGGCGTGCGTCTGAGTAAGGGTGATCGGTTGACGGACTGGTTCGAGCGGCCGTTGCGAGCAGCCCAGCAGCGTTATGCGGCAGACGATGCGGCGTACCTCATCCAGCTGTACGACGAGCTTCGCACCCGCTTGAGGGCACTGAACCGGTGGCAATGGGCGCTGGACGAGTGCGAGCAGTGGCGCAGGCCCCCTGGACCGCCCCCGGATCCGTCCCAAGCTTGGACCCGCATCAAGGGAGCGCGCCAATTGCGCGGGCCGCAGCGGGCGGTGGCGTACCGGCTGGCCGCATGGCGGGAGCGAACCGCCAGCGAGCGGGACATCCCTGTGCGCTTCGTGCTGTCGGACATGGCACTGCTGGCGATCGCGCAGCGGCGCCCTTCCAGCGTCAGCGAGTTGCAGGGATTGCGGGGCGTGGACGGCAACCAGCTCCGCGGAAGGGCGGGCGATCGGGTCATCGCCGAGGTTGCGAGAGGTCTCGACATGGCATCGGGCGACATCCCGTCGGGCGCGCTGTCGGCGGGACCCAACGTGGACGCGGCACTGCAGCCGGCAGTTCCTCTCGTCGGCGCCTGGGTGGACGAGGTGGCTCGTGGTGAGGGCATCGATCGCAGCTTGTTGGCGACCCGTTCCGACATAGCGGCATTGCTCGCCGGCGACCCCGCATCCCGGCTGAGCACCGGCTGGCGGGCCGAAGTGGTAGGCGACGGCATCAGGTCGTTGCTGGCGGGGGAGGCCGCTCTGGCCTTCGATCCAGCATTGGGACTGCAGCTCGAGCCGCGTCCCCGCAGGGGGCCTGAGCACTGCGAATGACACGCAGCGTTGCGCCTCGGGCGGTAGGGTGGCAGGGCACTTCGTAGAGCACAGGTGCCTTATCCTGCGCGGATACAGGCACGTCCGGATGCAGGCAAGCGAAGCCTCGCAGTCGAGCACGAGGAGCCAGCCGGTGAAGAAGGGTCGACATCGCCGCTACGAGGAGGCTCGCAAGTTTCAGCGGGCCACAGCGGAGCGTTTCACCATCGAGGACTACGACTTCGATAACTCGGATCGATTCGGCGTCGAGTTCGACGACGAGGATTCGGATCCCGATGATCAGTACGGGCACCTGGCCGACAAGTACGACGACGACTACTCCGATCTCGAGGCCAAGTACGCCGATTTCGACGGTGACGCCGACGCTGACTCGGACGCGAACTCGGAGGCGTCCCAGCGCGAGAGCGCCTGAGAGTCCCAGACGACTCAGCAGCGAGGCTGAGGCGGTTCAATCGCGTCGTCGAACAGCGGGATGCGGCAGCAATCGCGCAGAGGCGGCGCGCTCATCGAGTTCGGAGCACAACTCGGCATAGATCTCGGGTCCGCAGATGGCTGTCAGTTCGTCGCGTAGCGCTGTGAAGACGCGCTGGCTGCCGACGTGCGCGTTCGCCGACGACGTGCACCACCAGGAGACGTCGGTGTCGGGTCCTCCCCAGTCGCGCAGCTCCCATTCCCGCACCATCGTGTAGACGTGGCCCGTGACGGTCTCGTGGTCCTCGCGGCGGATCGGCGCCTGCCAGCAGATCTCGGGCTTGGTGTCCATCGGCCGCCGACCGGTGCGCTCGGCCAGTACGTGGAAGGCACAACCCGCGCCGGCGGGGTAATCGGCCCGGTTCGCGAACACGCAGGCTCCGTCCACGACCCGAGTTCGCCACCAGCCCTCGCCGTCTTGCCACAACGCCTCTGCAGAAGCGCGGTAGTGCTGCCAGATCTCGGCGTCCAGTTCGGCGATCATCGAACGGATGTGGGCGAGGTCGTCGTCGCCGTTGAGGTATGCGCCGTGGCTGCAGCAGCCCAATGCCAGCTCGGGGGCCGGTTCGGTGTCGATTCCCGGGCAGCCAGCGCCATAGATGCATGTCCAGGCGCTGGTGAGAAATGTCACATCGAACAGCCACGTGCGATGCTCGTGCGGGTCCTCCAGCGAGAGCCATTCCCGTGCGTCATCCCCGGGGCTCCAGTCATCGACGCTCACACCGATATCAGAAGCCATCCGCGGCGAGCCTACGAGGCCGAGCTCGCGAGGCCGGGGCCCGAGCGGCCCGTGAGCCTGTATCCCAGAGGAATTGCGAACAAGAGCGGGCAACATCAAGGTGGCCGATTTGCCAAGTCGATCTGAAGCACCTGTGGGGTACGGTCGCGCTGTGGTTCCTGAGGCTGATACCGCTGCAGATGCGGCCCTGCTTGGCGACCTGCGCGGTGTTGTCGGCGACCGGGCACGCGACAACGACTTCGAGCGGGGCTTGTACAGCCGTGACGGCTCGATCGAGGGCAGTTTGCCCGCGATCGTGTGCCTGCCCGAGACTGCCGCCGAAGTCGCGGAGATCGTGGGCGTGTGCCGGCGTCACAGCCGGCCGTTCCTGGCCCGTGGCTCGGGAACCGGCTTGGCCGGGGGTGCAGTGCCGGTCGGCAGGCCGGTCGTGGTCGCCACGGCGAAGATGGATCGCATCATCGAGGTCGACGTCGACAATCGCGTCGCCTGGGTCGAGCCCGGGGTGCTGAACCTCGATCTGTCGCGAGCATTGACGCCGCTGGGGTTCCACTTTGCCCCTGATCCCTCGAGCCAGCAGGTGTGCTCGCTCGGCGGGAACATCGCCAACAACTCCGGGGGACCGCACTGCCTCGCCTACGGCGTCACGACGGCGCACATCGCCGCACTTGAGGTGGTGCTTCCCTCCGGCGAGACCACCATGTTGGGCGGGGTGGACGCAGAGCCGCCTGGACTCGACTTGCGCGGGCTCTTCGTGGGCTCCGAGGGCACGATGGGCATCGCCACGAAGGCAGCGGTGCGTCTCACGCCGAACGCGCCATCAGTCCGGACGCTGCTGCTCGACTTCGACGATGTCAGCGAGGGCTCGGCCGCCGTCAGCGCCATCATCGCCGCGGGGCTGGTGCCGTCCGCGCTGGAGATGATGGACCAGCGCGCCATCGAGATCGTGGAGGCGTTTGCCCACGCCGGCTACCCGACCGAGGCCGCAGCGGTGCTGCTGGTCGAACTCGACGGTCTGCCCGGCGGTGTCTCCGCAGGCGTGGAGATCATTCGCGAGGTCGCAGAGCAGTACCACGCCGGCCACGTGCGAGTCGCAGCCGACGACGCGGAGCGAGCCCTGCTGTGGAAGGGCCGAAAGAACGCATTCGGCGCGGTGGCGCGGATCAAGCCCGACTACTACCTGCATGACACGGTGGTGCCCCGCTCGCGGCTGACCGAAGTGCTCGATCAGGTGTACCGGATCGCAGACGCCTACGACCTGATCGCGGTCAATGTGTTCCACGCAGGCGACGGGAACCTGCACCCGATCCTGGCGTTCGACCGGCGCGAACCCGGTGTCGACGAGCGAGTGAAGGCCGCAGGCCGCGACATCGTCGCTGCATCCATCGCAGCGGGCGGCGTGCTCAGCGGCGAGCACGGGATCGGCTTGGAGAAGCGGGACTACATGGGGATGCTGTTCAGCGCCCACGACATGTACACACAGGATCTGGTGCGCGAGACCTTCGATCCTGACGGGTTCGCCAATCCGCTGAAGGTGATCCCGTCGGGTTCGCGCTGCAGCGATTCTTTCCACCAGCACGTGCCTGAAGGTGCTTGGGTGTGAGTTCGCAGTCCAGCAGCGCCGGAGCGCCGCCGGCGATGAGTTCGGGCACTGGCCCCGCTGAAGTCAGCGCCAGTCTCGCCGCGCGGATAGATCCCGCCGTCACCGAATTCGCCCGCGAGGTCGGCGCCAGCGATCCGATCACGGTGGTGGGCACGCGCACCCATTGGCACGTCGGCGGTGAACTGGCCGCGGGGACGCGTGAGATCCGGGCGCCTGCCGGTGTGTGGGAACACGAACCGTCGGAGATGACGGTGCGGTGCGGCGCGGCCACATCCGTCGGCGAGCTGAGCGCGCACCTGGCGCAAACCGGCCAGATGATCCCTCTCGACCCTGCCGACGATGCGGCGACCGTCGGTGGAGTGCTGGCGTGCGGGTTCAGCGGACACCGCAGGCTCCGCTACGGGCATGTGCGCGATCTCGTGCTGCAGACGCGCCACGTCGACGCCACCGGCAAAGTCGTCACGGCCGGCGGCCCGACGGTGAAGAACGTCTCGGGCTACGACCTGCCCCGCCTGTTGGTGGGATCGCTGGGCACGCTCGGCCTGCTGGCTGAGGTGATTCTGCGAACCCTGCCCGTGCCGCCAGCCGCGCAGTGGCTTCACGGCGACGGCGATCCGTTCGCAGCGTTCGACCTGCTGTACCGGCCGAGCAGCGTCCTGTGGGATGGCACGCAAGCCTGGATCCTGTTGGAGGGCGATCCGTCCGACGTCGCCGCCGAGGCCGCGAGGGTCGAACCTCTGGGCTTTGGCCCCACAACGGACGCGCCGCATGTGCCCGCGACAGGGCGTGAATCGATGCGACCCTCGGACCTGCGAACGCTCGCCGGCACCGGGGGCGGATGGCTGGCAGAAGTGGGCGTTGGCCTGGTGCATCGAGTCGAACCGGTCGATGCGGGACCGGTCGCACCGGCCAACGCAGCCTTGATGACCGAGCTGAAACAGAGACTGGATCCTGCCGGCCGGCTGAATCCGGGCAGGAGTGCATGGTGAGTCCCGTGGCCCAGACGTCGACTTCTGCTGGCACCTTCGCGCTTCAGCTCGAGATCGACAGCGACACGCTGGCTTCGTGCGTCGCCTGCGGGATGTGCCTGCCGCACTGCCCCACCTACCGGGTCACAGGGGAGGAGTCGGCGTCGCCGCGGGGGCGCATTGCCCTGATGCGCGACGTCGCCGAGCGGGGCGAGGCCGACGCTGCGTTCGTGGAGTTCATGGACGCCTGCATCCAGTGCCGCGGCTGCGAGACGGCCTGTCCTGCGGGCGTGCAGTACGGGCACATGATGGAGGTCACCCGCGAGGCGCTTGCATCACAGACCCACTACCAGCCGCGGCTGCGGCGGCTGGCTTACCGGGCGCTGGGCATGCCCCGCTTGCTTGGGGCGGGTTCACGCCTGCTGGCGCTCGCTCAGCGACTCGGCGTACTGGGTGCCGCGCGCTTGCTCAGCCGGATCGGGCGGTTTCGCTCGCTGGGCACCGCAGTCGGAGCACTGCCCCGGGTGCCCCTGCGACAGCGCCGTTTGGTCCCCAGCGGCAACGATGTGTGGCTGTTCACAGGCTGTGTCATGGACGCATGGATGCGCGATACCCACCGGGCGGTGCAATCGGTCATCGAGGCGACCGGCGCCGGTGTGGCGCTGCCGCCGCCACGAGCTGCATGCTGCGGCTCGTTGCACACCCATGCCGGGCTGGGCACCGACGCTCGCCGCCTGGCGCGCAGGGTGATCGCTGCGCTGCCAGGCGATGCCCCGATTCTCGTCGACTCAGCCGGCTGCGGAGCAGCCATGAAGGAATACGGCCACCTGCTCGGCACCCCCGAAGCGCACCGATTCGCCGAGCGAGTGCACGACGTTCATGAGTGGCTGGCTGCGCGGGTCGACCTATTGCCCGCCGGTGCCCCGATCGCGCTGGATATCGGCGGCCCAGTCACCGGCGGCCCAGTCACCGGCGGCCCAGTCACCGGCGATGCGGCGCAGCGACCACGCGTCGCGGTGCAAGACCCCTGCCATCTCCGCCATGTGCAACAGGCGCACCTGCCGGTGCGCGCCGTGCTTGACCGCTACGTGGACGTGGTCGAGCTCGACGACGACGGATTGTGCTGTGGCGCAGGCGGCGCGTACTCCCAGCAGCACCCCGACATTGCCAACGCCGTCCGCGAGCGCAAGGTTGCCGCCATCGAGCGCTCCGGCGCGGGCGTCGTGGCCAGCGCCAACCCGGGCTGTTCGCTGCACTTGCGTGCTGCTGGGCTCGACGCGCGCCATCCGCTTGAGATCGTGGCAGAACACCTGTCCGGCGACGGGGGCGCAGGCGTGTGAACGACGAACTGATGGGCCGCGTTCGCGTCGAGCGGAGCCGGTGCGCGTGAACGACGAAATCAACCAGATAGCGGACCGTCTCGACGACACCGCCGAACAGCTCGCTGAGCTGTCCATCGAGCTGCTGCAGGGCGCACTCGCAGATGCCGACACGTCCGACGCGCGCTCCAGGCTTGAGCGCAGCGTTACCCGCGCCCGCCGTGCCACGATCAAAGCAGCGGCCATCTTGCGCGAGTCAACGGGCGCGTCGGATCCGTACGACGACTAGCGGTGGGCGGGCGCAGTCGGCTGCTCAATAGCCAGCCGAGATGCGGTAGAGCTCGCCGATGAGGTCGTCGTACTGGCCGATCGCCAGGGCCACGGCGTATGCCGCTCCGACGCTGGCACCAGCAATGGCGAACGGCAGCCGGTCCAGCAGCCTGCCGACGGCGGGCACTGCGTACGGCGCGACCGCAATGAGCAGCAAGGGGAGCAGGACGCCTGCCATGTACAGGCCCATGAGCGCGAGCGTCCGAGGGCCGTCGGTCGCGGCATTGTTGAGGATGTCGCCGAGGTGCTCACCGACGCAGGGTCGCCACAGCCAGCCCGCGAGCGCTCCGCCCACGAGGCCCGCGCCGGTGGCGAGCGGCGAGGAATGACCCGGCGCCCGCCATGCAGCCACATAGGTCGCTGCCGCGACGAAGCCGGCAATAACGACGGCTGCACCCTGGGCCGAAACCCACCAATGCCCGGCCGCTTGTGCCCATGCCATGAATGCAGCGCCCGCGATGTAGTACAGCGCCACGGTGAGCCGTGCTTTGCGGGCCACGAGCACGAGCGCCAGCCCCGGCACCAGGGCGGTGAGCGTGCACGCCCACGTGATGACGCTGATGCCCTCAGTGAGGGTGTCGACGAGCGTGCTCACGGCGGGCGGCTTGCCGATCAGGTCTCAGCGAGAAGCCGATCGACAATTTGGTACAGCTCGCGGTACTTGCGCGGACTGTCACCCCGGCGGTCGAAGCGGATCTGGTTGTCGCTGTCGATCACGTAGACACGAGGCCAGTAACCGGTGGGGCCTTCCTGCCAGACGTGGAAGTTGTACTTCTGGGTGTCGAGCGCGATCGGCCACGTGACGCCGAGTTTGGCGGCGGCATCAATGATGTTGTCCACGTCGGCCTCGTAGGCGAACTCTGGAGCGTGGACGCCGACAATCTCGACTCCGTGGTCGCCGAAGTCCGCGTACAGCTCACCGAGTGCATCCAAGGTGTTCTTGCAGTTCCGGCAGCCGAACGTCCAAAACTGCACCACGGTGATCTCGTTGTTCGCGCGGATCTCTTCCAACGAGGTGGCCTCGGTGTTCAACCAACCATCGAGCCTGCTGAGGGTGAACGCAGTCCCCAGCACCGGGATGGGTTCAAGTGCCTCGGTTGTCGTGGTGGTCGTCGGGGCGGCAGTCGCTGAAGGCTCGGCTGTTGCTGCTGCGGACGTCGACGGTGTCTCGCTCGGCGCAGGCTGCGGTGCGGCCGTCGGCGTGCTCGCAGCCTCAGCGACAACCGGATCGTCGTCAGGTCCGCTGACGGCGGTCCAGACAATGAGGGCTATGCCCACAGTCAAGACGCCGACCGCGACCGAGCGCGAAAGAGAAGATTTCATCTCAAACGCAGCGTACGTCCCGCCTGTGCGGCTCCTTAGACGCGACTGCCGAGCGATTCGAGCGGGATGAGCTTGCGGTCGGTGGCGTTGTCGGTGGGTCGCAGGATGCGGCTGTGCACCTCAGGTGCACCGTCGGCGTTCTGGTAGCCGGTGAGACGCTGGCGGGTGCGCCGCCCGAGCGGTTCTGCGATGTCGCGGAAGTCTTGTTCGGTGAGTCCCTGGCCATGCTGCGCCCCTGCAGCGCGGGAGATGTTCTCATCCATGAGGGTGCCGCCCATGTCGTTGGCGCCGGCCCGCAGGATCTGCTGAGCTCCTGGCGGGCCGATCTTCACCCACGACACCTGGATGTTGTCGATGAGTCCGTGGTAGGCGATCCGCGGCACGGCATGCATCAGCAGCGTTTCCCGGAAGGTCGGGCCGCGGCGCGCACCCTTGCGCAGGTAGATCGGGCTCGCCATGTGCACGAACGGAAGCGGGACCCATTCGGTGAACCCGCCGGTGCGCTTCTGCAACTCACGCGTCGCCACGATGTGGTTCGCCCAGTGCTCTGGCTGTTCGATCGATCCGAACATGATCGTGATGTTCGAGTGCAGGCCCACCGCATGCGCCGCCTCATGGCATTCCAGCCACTCGGCGGTGTTGATCTTGTCGGGGCACAGCACAGCCCGCACCGAGTCGTCGAGGATCTCCGCAGCGGTGCCCGGAAGCGACTTCAGCCCGGCCTCCTTCAGACGCATCAAGTAGTCCACCAGCGACTCGCCGAGCCGCTTGGCGCCCTCGATGACCTCGAGAGCGGTGAAGCCGTGCAGGTGCATGTCGGGCACGACATCGTGGATGGCCCGGCAGACGTCGATGTAGTAGTCGCCGTCGAAGCTGGGGTGAATGCCGCCCTGCAAGGTCACCTCGGTGGCGCCCAGCTCGGCGGCCTCGATCACCCGCTCTTGGATGTCGGCCAGCGTCAGCATGTAGGGCGTGCCCCGCAGGTTCAGCGACAAGGGACCCTTGGAGAAACCGCAGAACTTGCACTTGAACGTGCACACGTTCGTGTAGTTGATGTTGCGGTTGTGTACCCAGGTCACGATGTCGCCGACGGTTTGGCGGCGGAGCTCGTCGGCGACCTCGCCCACGGCGACCACCTCGGGGCCACGGGCACCAAACAGCGTGACGATTTCGTCGTGGCCGACCTGCTGGCCCGCCATCACACCGTCGAGCACCTCTCGCACGGCGCCGCGGGCAAACGAGGGCCCGCTCATGATGTTCGTGGGCAGGTGGCCGGCACCGCCTGAGTACCACTGGGTGGAGTTCTCGTCTGCCACCAGCACGTCAGCACCGGAGCCGGCGTCGAGATTCTCCATCGTGCGCTCGGGCATCTGGCTGCCGGGATCGTCGCGGCCCAGGCCTTCAGCGTCAGCCCGGTCGAGCACGCTGAATCGGTTGTCGTCGGCGATCCAGGGGTGCGGTTCGGCTGCGAACTCGGGACGGGCACCATCGGGGTACACGAACTGGGGATAGATCGTCAGCCGCGGAGCAAGCGTGAACCCGCGGGCCTCAGTGACCTCGCGCAAGCGATCGAGTGCCGGCCACGGGCGCTCGGGGTTGACGTGGTCGGCGGTGATCGGCGAAACACCGCCCCAGTCGTCGATGCCGACATCGAGCAGCCCGCCGAATTCCTCGGTGAGATTCGGCGGGGCTTGCAAGTGAATGTCGGCCGGCAGGATCAGCCGCGCTAGTGCAATGGCCTGCGCGTACTCGTCGGGCGGGCACGGGGGCATGTTGTGCATGGACGTGCCCGCCTTGGGCAGGAAGTTCTGCACGATCACTTCCTGGATGTGACCCCAGCGGGCGTGGCTCGCGGCAATGGCCTCGAGTGCGGCCAGCCGGTCGGCGAGCGACTCGCCGATGCCGACGAGGATCCCGGTGGTGTAGGGGATAGCGAGCTCGCCGGCTGCTTCGAGCGTGGCCAGACGTCGAGCCGGCTCCTTGTCGGGCGACCCCCGGTGGCAGTCGAGGTGGGGGTTCAGCGACTCGATCATCATCCCCTGGCTCGGCGAGACCTCGCGCAGCGCCGCCAGTTCGCCCGAGGTCATGGCCCCGGGGTTGGCGTGGGGGAGCAGCCCGGTCTCGTCGCGTACGAGCCGGCACATTTCGACGAGGTAGTGGACCGTGGAATCCCAGCCGTGCTCTGCGAGCCACTCCGCTGCTGCCCGATAGCGCAGCTCGGGACGCTCGCCGAGCGTGAACAGCGCCTCGTGGCAGCCGGCCCGAGCGCCGCTGGCCGCGATCTCGAGCACCTCTTCTGGAGTGAGATACGGCGAGTCGAGTCGTGCCGGGGGCTGTGCGAACGTGCAGTAGCCGCACTTGTCACGGCACAGCATGGTGAGCGGGATGAACACTTTCGGGCTGTAGGTCACCCGGGTGCCGAACGCACGGTCACGCACCTCGGCCGCACGCTCAGCGAGTTGGCCGAGCGGCACGGCTGCGAGCTCCAGCGATTCAGGGGACGGCGGTGGCGCCACCGCTGCGCCGTTTGAGGACGCGCCGTTGGCCGCTGGGTCCTCGGTGGTATGCGACGGTTCGATGATGGTCACAGGGCCCCTCCGTTCGTGGGGTGTGGTCGAATGGCTCGGGCAGGCGCGGTGTCACCGTGGCTGGCGCGGCTGCGGATGCGAGCCGGACTCACCGGCTCGTCGCAGGCGGGGCAGCGGGTCGCCAGCTCCAGCGGGGTGCCGCAGTCGGCATGCACCAGCACCGTGGGAGCAGCGCCGTCCTGGCACCACCGATCTCCCCAGGCCATGAGTGCCAGCAAGCTGTTCGACAGGTCGAGTCCCTTGTGGGTCAGGATGTAGTCGAATCGGACCGGCCGGTGCTGGTACGGCACCTTGGCGACGACTCCGGCGTCAACCAGTCGGCCGAGCCGGTCGGCCAGCATGTTGCGGGCGATGCCGAGGTCGTGCTGCATGGCGCTGAACCGGCGCACGCCGCGGAACAGGTCGCGCAGGATGAGCAGCGTCCAGCGATCACCGACGATGTCGAGAGTTGCCTGGATGGAACAGCTGGGCTGGCCCGTCGTGGCGGTCTTCACGGCCGCGCACACTACGGCAGTAGGTTTCGGTTTGCAACTAACTGACTTGCTTCAGGCGAGCGAGTCAGCCTGGCGAGGTGTCAGGCGAGTGAGTCAGCCTTGGTCTGGAGCGACACCAGCAATTCGTCGAAGCTCTTCGTGAACGCTGCGACGCCTTGCGCCTCGAGCGTGTTGGCGACGGCGTCGAGGTCGATGCCATGGGACGTCACCGCGTCGAGCACGTAGCGGGCTGCGGATTGGTCGGCGTCGACGGTGCGGCGGAGCTTTCCGTGATCGCAGAAGGCCACCAAGGTGGCATCGGGCATGGTGTTCACGGTGTGAGGACCGATCAGCTCGTCGACATAGAGCGTGTCGGGGTACGCCGGATTCTTCGTGCTGGTCGACGCCCACAGCGGGCGCTGAACCTGCGCGCCCAGCGCTGCGAGACGTTCCCATCGGGGACCGCTGAAGATCTCGCCGAAGTGGCCGTATGCGGCTTGCGCCTGTGCGACCGCCGTACGGCCGCGCAGGCCCAGCGCACTGGCGGAGCCGACGGCGTCAAGTTGACGGTCGACCTCGGTGTCGGTGCGGCTCACGAAAAACGAGGCAACGCTGGCCACGTCCGACAAGTCGGTGACGCCCGCAGCGACACGGTCTTCGAGCCCGCTGAGATACGCCTCGGCCACCTGCTCGTATCGGGCAACGGAGAAAATCAGCGTCACGTTGATGCTGTTGCCCTCGGCAATCATCTGACGCGTGGCCCCGAGACCCTCCACCGTTCCGGGAATCTTGACCATCAGGTTGGGCCGCGCAATGCCCTGGTGCAGCTCCCGTGCGGCCTGCGTGGTGGCCTCTGTGTCATGCGCGAGCGAGGGATCGACTTCGACAGACACGAAGCCGTCCGAGCCGCCCGAATCCGCATGCACCCCTTGGAGTGCCTGCAGCGCCCCCCGGATGTCGCTGGTGACCAGCTGCCAGTAGGCATCGTCGACCGAGACACCACCGCAGACCAGATCGCCGAACTGCTCGTCGTAATCAGGAGACGACTCGATGGCCTTCTGGAAGATCGACGGGTTCGATGTCAGACCGCGGATGCCGCGCTCCACCCAATTCTCGAGCTCGCCGCCGGTGATCCAGCCACGGCGCAGGTTGTCGAGCCACGGGCTCTGCCCGCATTCGGAATACAGCCCTTCCAGGCGCCCGTTCGTGGTGCCGCCATCGCCGCCGTCGGTCATGGGGATCCTTCCTTGAACGTTGCTGTCTAAGGGTCTACAGCAGCTCGCGCGCCGCATCGGCGATGGCTGGGGCCGTGAAGCCGAAGTGGTCCATGAGCACTCCTCCGGGTGCGCTCGCACCGAAGCGATGCATGGTGATGGTGGCGTCGGCATAGCGGTCCCAGCCCATCGGCGACGCAGCCTCCACACCGAGTACGGGGACGCCCTGGGGGAACACGGCCGCTCGATAGGCGAGGTCTTGGGCTTCGAAGAGATCCCAGCTCGGCATCGACACCACCGAGCTGGCGATGCCGTCCTCGGCGAGCAGCGCAGCCGCTGCCGTGCAGCACTGCACCTCGCTGCCGGTGCCCGCCAAGATGACCGCAGGAGCCGGGGTGTCGATCAGGACGTAGGCACCGCGCGCGACTTGCGCAGCGCGGTCGGTGCCGTCGAGCACGGGGACGTTTTGGCGTGTCAGCACCAGAGCAGTCGGGCCATCTCGCTCAACCGCTATCTGCCAGGCCTGAGAGGTCTCATTGGCGTCGGCGGGCCTGATCACGCAGAGGCCTGGTATGGCACGCAGCGATGCGACGTGCTCGACCGGCTGGTGTGTCGGCCCGTCTTCACCGACGCCAATGGAGTCGTGCGTCCAGACGAAGACGGTCTTCGCGCCGCTCAGCGCAGCCAGCCGTACCGCGGGACGCATGTAGTCGCTGAAGACCAGGAACGTGCCGACGGCGGGCAGCACCCCGCCATGCAACGCCATGCCGTTGGCGACTGCGCCCATGGCGTGCTCGCGGACACCGAAGTACAGCTTGCGGCCCCCTGGATTCTCCGCCGAGAGCACTTCGGCCGTGACGTTCGTGCCGGTGTTGCCGGTCAGGTCGGCGCCGCCGCAGATGAGGGCGGGCACGGTGTCCAACGACGCGTCGAAGACCCGGTTGGCAGCAACCCGCGTCGCCATCTGGGTGCCGGCCTCGAATGTCGGCAGATCGGACAGCCGGCCGCCCACGGCGCCCGCCGACCACAGCGCGTCGAGCCAGTCTCGGTCGTGCCCGCTTGCCGCGAACCGGGTTTCCCACTCGAGCCGCTCAGCCGCCCCGCGGGCACCGGCTGCCAGATAGGCCTGCGCCACGTCGTCCTCTACCAAGAATGAGGCGTCGGGATCCATGCCCATCGCCCGCTTGGCGGCGGCGATCTCGTCGGCGTCGGTGATCGCGCCGTGTGCCGCCGAGGTGTCCGATGCCGTGGGCATCGGGTAGCCGATGTGGCTGCGGACGATGACCACAGAGGGCCGGTCGCTGACCAGCATGGCCTCGCGCAGGGCCCGCTCGAGGGCTTCGACATCCTCGGCCCTGTCTCCGAGGTCCGAGACGTGCCAGCCGTATGCCTCGAAGCGGCGAGCGGCGTCGTCACTCAGCGCCAGATCGGTGCTGCCGTCGATCGTGATGCGATTGTCGTCGTATACGGCGATGAGTCGCCCGAGTTGCTGGTGCCCTGCGAGCGATGCCGCCTCGTGGCTGATGCCTTCCATCAAGTCACCGTCGCTGATGATCACGAACGTGCGATGGTCCACCAAGTCAGCACCCAGCCGGGCGCGCAGGCCTCGTTCGGCCAGTGCCATGCCGACGGCGTTGGCGAAGCCTTGACCCAAGGGTCCGGTGGTCACCTCCACGCCCGGAGTGAGGCCGCGTTCGGGATGGCCCGGCGTGATCGAGCCGAGCTGGCGGAAGTCGCGGATGTCCGACAGCGTGACGCCGTAGCCCACGAGGTGAGCAATGGCGTAGGTGAGCATCGACGCGTGGCCTGCGGACAGGATGAACCGGTCGCGGTCGGGCCAATTGGGTGCGGTGGCGTCGTAGCGCAGGATGCGGCTGAACAGCACGTGCGCCAGCGGCGCCAACGCCATGGCCGTGCCCGTGTGGCCGCTGTTGGCGCGCTTCACGGCGTCCATTGCCAGCGCCCGGATGGTGTTGATCTGCCGGGATTCCAATGCTGGGTTCATGACGATGCGCTCACGTTTCGTTGCTCACCCTGTTGATGTGGTTGATCGGGGGCCTCAGACGTCGTGGGGGTCGTCGCCGTCGGCAAACAGCGCCATCGAGGCCGTGAAACCGTGCACGTACGAGCGTGCGCCGACGGGACCGATCTCGCCCGCGCAAAACATGCCTGCTACTTCGGCAGTTGTGCGATCGGCGAGCACGGACGCGTCGTGATGGGGGACATCGAACAGGTGGGTGCCGCGACCGTTGCAGGTGAAAAGCAGTGCGCCGTCGCTCGGGGGTGAATGCTCCAGCGCTGCGCGCAGGTCTTCATCGGCAGTGCGGGCGTCGCGCACGTGGAACTGCACTGTCGCTCCGATCGGCGCCTCGTCTCCGATGGCGATGGCACCGCTTTGCTGATCTGCGCCGAGCACGCCGCGGATCAAGAAGTCGCCACGCTCGAAGTCGATCTTGCGCTCGTCGGTGACCCGGCCGACGTGCAGTCCCCGCTGTACCAGTTGCTGGTCGGCAGGATCGAGATGGGAGAACATGTGCTGCAGCCGTTCGAACGGCGGCAACCCGCCGAGCGATTGGACGACGTTGCCCTCGGCCTCGGTGATGATGTACGGCTGGCCGATGGGACGGCAGCCTTGCGACACCAGGTGCGTGACGTTCGCGCTGCCGCCCACGATCAACGCTGCCGCTCCGGTGTGATGCACACCGCCGTCCACGACGACCCGGTTGCCGCCGGGCATCGATGCGCCCGAGGACAGCCCGCCCAACACGCTCAAGCCGGGCCAGCGTTCGGCCCAGTGCCCCAACGCAGCATCGACGGGGAATGAGTACGGGTCAGCCAGCACGATCATCGAGACGCTGCCAGTGGTCTGGACCTCGGCAATCGCGGCCCCGAGCGCCTCGTCGTCGGCAGCCGGATCGGGTATCCCGCCCAGCCGCACAGCACGTGCACGCGGGCCCTGGACCGAGCCCAGGCTGCCGGCCCACAACACCGCTGCGGTCTCCTCCTCGATCTCGCGCTCACCCGCGGCGACCGAGCAAGCGGTCGTGCCGATGAATGCGCCGGGGTTGAGCAGCTCGACGACGGCAGCGGCGATCTCCTCGGTGTGAGCGAGGTGGCCGCCTGCGGTGAACAGCAGCGCCATGTCTGGCTGCGCGCCCAATGACTCGAGCACTCGGCCGACGATCTCGCCGGTCGCCATGCCGGGATCGGAGTGCTGGGACAGCCCGACGGTGAAAGGCATCGCTGATCGGCGCCTAGCCGCTCTGGGCCGCCGGAGTCCCGGTCCAGCCGCCCGCGCCAGCAGGCTCCTCCGCTGCCTCGGGGTCGTCTGCGGGTGGGTTCATCGTCAGCGGGATCACCACGGCGTCGCCTTGATCGACGCGGCAGTGGGCCTCGATCGTGGTTGGCTCGTCGAAGGTCAGCTCGGCTTGGACGAGGTTGTAGCCGAACTTGCCGGGTTCGACGCTGAGCGGCTGCACGTTGCGCGCGACCTGCTCGTCGCCCCGCATGAACCGCACTTCCAGTGCCGCGAGGCCGGTGTGCGATTCGGGGCATCGGACGAGCACGAGCATGTGCGGTGTGATGGTCACCGGGAACGGCCCCGGGGCGGCAATCGAGAAGTGAACGCCGCCGAGGTCGATGCGTGCGGCGCCGCCCGCGGCCTGCCGCATGTCGAAGTGCTCGATGAACAGCGCGGACATGATCTGCACGCTTTGGATCGTAGGCGTGCCGCACGCCTGACAGGCGAACGCTCTTCGACCTGCGGCCCTAGATTGCCCCCATGGCACACAGCGCGAAATTCGACGGCACCTATGGACCCAGTACGTGGGACTGGGTCCGAGAACAGGCGGACGACTACGAAGCGTCAGCTGGCAGCGAAGCGAACACGCTGCGCGATACGGGGCTGCCGGTCATCGTGATGACCACCGTAGGACACAAGACTGGCTTGGTGCGCAAGGTCCCGCTGATGCGCGTCGAGCACGAGGGCGAGTACGCGATCGTCGGTTCCAAGGGCGGCGCGCCGGCGCATCCAGGCTGGTACCACAACCTGATGGCCGATCCGACGGTGCTGATCCAGGACGGGCCCGAGCCATTCGAGACCACCGTGCGCCTGATCACTGGCGCCGAGCGTGACGAGTGGTGGGAGCGGTGCGTTGAGGCCTTCTCGCCATACGCGGAATATCAGGCCAAGACCGATCGCGAGATCCCGGTCTTCATTTCGGCCCGTCCCAGCTGATCCAGGCGACTGACCCGGCTGCGTGACCCGGGCTACCGACTCGGGCTACGGCAACGGCTCGGCCGATCAGCGGGCGAGCAGGTGGCGGTAAACGGCCGCCGCGCGTTCCAGCTCAGAGATGTCGACCCATTCGATGGCTTGGTGAGCTTGATCGATGGAACCCGGGCCGAACACCACAATCTGGTCGGCGACCTCGCCGTAGCGCAGTGCATTCGTGCCGAAGTCGGCAACGGCGGGGCTGTGGCCTGACATTTCCGCCAGGGCGGCGACGAGATCGCTGCCGGGCGCTTGGAAGAACGCGTTGCTGCCGAACCCGTTCGCCAGTTGGACCTTGACGCGCGCCGGCAGGGCTGCGGCGCGAATCAGCTCAGTGAGGCGGGTGGACTCTTGTTCGTAGTCCTCCCTGTCGGCGATGCGTCGCCCGACGTACAGCTCGCAATGGTCCGGCACGATGTTGCGTGCCCGCCCGCCGCTCATCTCGTTGACCGACACGGTGCCGGCGCCGAGTGCGCCGACCTCGTGCTGGCTCGCGAGCCGTTCCTGCTCGGCATCGATCGCTGCGACGATTCGTGCGCCAGCTGACAGTGCATTGATGCCGAGGTGGGGTTTGGAGGAGTGCGCCGCACGCCCTTCGACCTCGACTTCGAGGCCGAGGCCGCCCTTGTGGCCGTACACCGGTGCGCACATGGTGGGTTCGGCGACCACGATCTGCTCGCGGCGTTCGTTGCGTTCGAGCAGCCGGTCGCGGTACGCCGAGGCGCCCGCCAGACCGCCGCCCTCCTCGGAGATGGTGCCGACCAGCTCGACGGTGCACATCGGCCGGCGACCCCCAGCAGCCATCTCGCCGAGCACGGCAAGCACTACGGCCAGAGTCGCCTTGGTATCGACCGATCCCCGCCCCCAGACGCGCTCTTCGCTGATGCGGCCGTCGAAGGGGTCGCCCTCCATGTGCTCGACGCCGACCGTGTCGAGGTGCACATCCACCGCAAGCATGCGTTCGGTCTGGCCGGCGAACAGGGCGTACACATTGGGACGTCCCGGCTCGATCTCGTCCAGCTCGACCTCGGCGCCCAGCGCCGCTGCTCGCTCCGCGACCCAGTTGGCCATGTCGGCCTCGGCGACCGTGCCCGATCGTGGGCCATGGTGCATCGGGTTGACACTGGGGATGCGCACCATCTCGCTCAGCAGCTCGGCGATGGACTGGCCGGTTGCTGTGCCGCCAGTGGTGCCTGTCGCTGTGCCGTCGCTCATGAGTCACCTCTTCGTGGCGGAGCGTACGCGCAGCACAGTGGCGGTGCCGCGAATGAGGGCTTGCCATCTGGCGAACCCAGTGAACGGCGCAGATCGCCGACATTGCGTGATCCCAATGGCGAGACTGGGTTCATCGAAGTGGGTTCGCCACGATGCAGGCCTTGACGACTGAGGCCGTACCGTTATGCCCCATGTCGAGCAGTCCTGCCTCAACTGGCCCACCGGACACGACCTCGCCGCCAGCCGCGGCCGCGAGCGGCGCGCGGGTGCTGGCGGAGCTGCCGGTGGGTGAGCGGGTGGGCATCGCCTTTTCGGGCGGGCTCGACACCTCGGCGGCGGTTGCGTGGATGAACGAGCGTGGCGCGCTGGTGTGCGCCTACACGGCCGATCTCGGCCAGTACGACGAACCGGATCTGTCGAGCGTGCCGCAGCGGGCGCTGGACTACGGCGCTCACGCAGCGCGCCTGGTGGACTGCCGGGCTGCGCTCGTGCGAGAGGGCCTGATGGCGCTGCAGTGCGGTGCGTTTCACATCTCGACGGCGGGACGCACGTACTTCAACACCACGCCGCTCGGACGGGCAGTGACCGGCACGATGCTGGTGGCCGCCATGGCCGAAGACGGCGTGGACATCTGGGGCGACGGCTCGACGTACAAGGGCAATGACATCGAGCGCTTCTACCGCTACGGCCTGCTCGTGAACGCCGAGCTGCGCGTCTACAAGCCGTGGCTGGACGCTGCGTTCGTCGACGAGCTCGGCGGTCGTGCGGGCATGAGCGAGTTCTTGGTGTCTCGTGGCCTGCCGTACCGGGATCCCACCGAGAAGGCCTATTCGACCGATGCGAACATCTGGGGTGCGACCCACGAGGCGAAGAGCCTGGAGGACTTGGCGACCTCGATGGAGATCGTCGAGCCGATCATGGGCGTCGCCCATTGGGACCCGGCGACTGACATCGAGCCCGAGGACGTGACCGTCCGGTTCGAGGCCGGCTGGCCGGTCGCGATCGGCGATCGTGAGTTTGCCGCGGCGGGTGCACCCCGCAGCGACCACGTGGCGCTCGTGCTCGAAGCCAACGCAGTTGGCGGGAGACACGGTCTCGGCATGAGCGACCAGATCGAGAACCGGGTGATCGAGGCCAAGTCGCGAGGCATCTACGAGGCCCCGGGCATGGCGCTGCTGCACATTGCCTATGAGCGGCTGCTGTCCGGGATCCACAACGAGGCCACGCTCGAGAACTACCGCACGATGGGGCGCCGGCTGGGCCGGCTGCTCTATGAGGGGCGCTGGTTCGACCCCCAAGCGCTCATGCTGCGCGACTCGCTGCTGCGCTGGGTCGGCTCCAGCATCACCGGCGAGGTCACGTTGCGGCTCCGCCGCGGCGACGACTACTCGGTGCTTGACACCATCGGCGAGGGGCTGACCTACGAGCCCGATCGGCTCTCGATGGAGCGCGTCGAGGACGCGGCATTCGGCCCGACGGACCGGATCGGGCAGCTCACCATGGCCAACTTGGACATCGCCGACAGCCGAGCGAAACTCGCTGCCTACCGGGAGTCGGGCCGGCTCGGTCCCGGCGGTGTGGCCGAGTTCGACAGCTGAGCTGCCGCGCCGTGGCGGCTATATCGGGCTTCAGCCCGCCGAGCCGGTGCGAAAACGGTCGAGGATGTCGTTGAACGTGGGGCTCGGCCGCATGGCAGCCTCAGCCAGCGCGGGGTCGGGCAGGTAGTAGCCGCCGAGCTCAACCGGATCGCCCTGGCAGTCCACCATCTCGGCGACGATCTGCTGCTCGTTGCCAGCGAGAGCCGCGGCGAGCGGCGCGAACTGCTCGGCCAGCTCGGCGTCGGTGCCCTGGTTGGCCATCTGGTCAGCCCAGTGCTTCGCGAGGTGGAAGTGGCTGGCGCGGTTGTCGGGCTCGTTCACCCGGCGGCTGGGCGCACGGCCTTCCGCAAGCCACGTGCCGATGGCTGCATCGAGCGTGTCAGCCAGCAGCTGCGCGGCGGGGTTCTCGGCAATCCGGGCGAGGTGCTCGAGCGACACCGCGAGTGCAAGGAACTCTCCCAGGCTGTCCCAGCGCAAGTGGTTCTCGGCCACCATCTGCTGGACGTGCTTGGGTGCCGAGCCACCGGCCCCCGTCTCGAAGAGCCCGCCGCCGGCCATGAGCGGCACAACCGAGAGCATCTTGGCCGAGGTGCCCAGCTCGAGGATCGGGAACAGGTCGGTGTTGTAGTCGCGCAGGACGTTGCCGGTGACGGAGATGGTGTCGAGTCCGCGGCGGATGCGCTCCAGCGAGAAACGGCAGGCATCCGCCGGTGCCAGCGTGCGTAGGTCGAGCTCGCCGATCGAGGCGTCGGTGCCCTGCCGCTCGGCCAGTCGGGCACCGACCTTGCCGATGAGCTGCGCGTCGTGGGGCCGGTCTGCGTCGAGCCAGAAGACCACAGCCGCCCCGGTGAGCTGCCCGCGCTCGATGGCCAGATCCACCCAATTGGAGATCGCTGCGTTCTTGGTGGTGCACATCCGCCAGATGTCGCCGGCTTCGACCTCCTGGCTCATGAGCACTTCGCCGGATTCGGACACGACCCGCATGGTTCCTGCGACATCGACCTCGTAGGTCTTGTCGTGGCTGCCGTACTCCTCGGCCTTCTGGGCCATGAGGCCGACATTGGGCACCGAGCCCATCGTCGTGGGGTCGTAGGCACCGTTGGCACGGCAGTCGTCGATCACGGCTTGGAACACGCTGGCGTAGCTCGAATCGGGGATGACCGCCTTGGTGTCCTGCTGGTCGCCCTGGGCATTCCACATCTGGCCGGAGGCTCGGATCATGGCCGGCATGGACGCGTCCACGATGACGTCGCTGGGCACATGCAAGTTGGTGATGCCGCGATCGGAGTCGACCATGGCCAGCCCGGGCCGCTCATCGAGCGTCGCAGCGATGTCGGCCTTGACAGCGTCGCGCACCTCGGCGGGCAGCGATTCGACGGCGGCCAACACATTGGCCCAGCCATCGTTGGGATCGGCGCCTGCATCGGCCAGCACCTCGCCGTGCCGATCGAACACCGGCGCAAAGAACGCCCGCACAGCGTGACCGAACACGATCGGGTCCGAGACCTTCATCATTGTGGCCTTGAGGTGCAGCGAGAACAGCACCCCGCTCGAACGGGCATCTTCGATCTGAGCGTCAAGGAACTCGCGCAATGCGGCAACCGACATGAAGGTGGAGTCAGCCACCTCGCCTGCATCCACCGGCACTTTGCGCATCAGCCGCACGTTGCCCTCGCTGTCGACGTGCTCGATGCTCAGCGAACCGGCTTCCCCCACCGTGACCGACTGCTCGTTGGAGCGGAAGTCGCCGCCGGACATCGTCGCCACATGGGTGCGACTCTGCGGCGACCAAGCTCCCATCGAGTGGGGGTACTGCCGGGCGTATTCCTTGACAGCGCGGGGAGCGCGACGGTCAGAGTTGCCCTCGCGCAGCACCGGGTTCACCGCCGAGCCCTTCACGCGGTCGTAGCGCTCCCGGATCTCCTGCTCGGAAGCATCGGCGGGGTCGTCGGGGTAGTCGGGCACCGCATAACCCGCTGCTTGCAGCTCGGCGATGGTGTCCTTGATCTGGGGGACCGATGCGGAGATGTTCGGCAGCTTGATGATGTTGGCGTCACGATCCTGGGTCCACTCGCCGAGCTCGGCCAGTGCATCGCCCCTGCGTTGGTGGGGCTCGAGCGTGTCGGCAAAGACCGCGATGATCCGGCCGGCGAGCGAGATGTCGCGCGTCTCGACCTCGACACCTGCAGCATCGGTGAACGCCGTGATGATCGGCAACAGCGAGTAGGTCGCCAGCGCTGGCGCCTCGTCGGTGTGGGTGTAGACGATCTTCGAGCCGGTGCTGTCAGAGCTCGTGTTGGGGGGCGAGGAGGTCATCGTCATAGCGATTCGACGCTACCGCCCGCCGGCGGCTCGCCGCCTGAGGGTCATCGGCAGCTCGGTGCGCAGCAGGTGCGAGCGGCTCAGCCGGCGGCGTGCGCAGCAGCGGAGCTTCCCGCCAGACGGCCGAACACTGCGCCTGCGGAGAGACCCGATCCGCCTGGGTAGTTGCCGTAGAACAGGCCGCCGACCAGCTCGCCCGCCGCATACAAGCCCTCGATCGGTTGCAGATCGGTGTCCATCACGCACCCGGTCTCATCGATGCGCAGGCCGCCGAACGTGAACGTCAGCCCGCACGTGACCCGGTAGGCAGCAAACGGCGGCGTTTCTATCGGCATCGCCCAGTTGGTCTTGTCGGGGCTGAGGCCGGAGGTGCGGCGGCCATCGAGCACGTTGGGGTCGAACGCGACGGTACGGTCGACCGCTGCGTTGAATTCGGCGATGGTCGCCAGCGCGCCCTCGGTGTGCACGTCGTCCATTCGAGCGCAGAGCTCTTCGATGCTGTCGGCGGTGACCTTGGTGACCTGCCGGATGCGGTATTCGTCGCGCAGCAGGTGATCAGTGTTGGCATCGAACACTTGCCAAGCCGAGTGACCGGGCTGGGCCAGGATCTCGCGGCCGTAGCGGGCGTAGGTGTAGTTGCGGAAGTCGGCGCCTTCGTCCAGGAAACGCTTGCCATCCTGGTTCAGCACGATTGCGAACGGGTAGCTGTGCTTCTGGAAGCCGTCGCCGACAGCGAGGTCGCCGAACTCCGGGGCGTTGTAGTCCCAGGCGACCGCGTGGGCGCCGCTCCAGTTGCCATAGGGCATGGCGCCGATGTCGAGCGCCATGGCGATGCCGTCGCCGGTGTTGAAGCGGGTGCCGCGTACCTTGGCCAGGTCCCAGCCGGGACCGAGGTATCGGGTTCTCCACTCGGCGTTGGCCTGGAAGCCGCCGGCCGCCAGCACCACCGCATCGCACTCGACGTCGGTGACGCGGCCCTCGCGACGCACGCGAACGCCCCGGATTGCGCCACGGTCGTCGGTCAGCAGCGAGCGCCCTGCTGCTTCGTGCCACAAGTCGATGCCGTTCCGAGCCAGCGCCGCCCGCAGGGACTCCACGAGACCCTCGCCGCCGCCGACGGATTCCACGGTGAGGCCACCCCAGAACGTGAAGCGACCGTCCACCTTGAAGGCTTGACGGCCCCAGATCGGTGCGAATCGCACGCCGTGGCTTGCCATCCACAGCAAGGTGTCCTTGCTGCGTGTGACGAGCGTGTCTGCCAGCTCGGGATCGCACCGGTAGTCGGTGATCCGGCCGAGATCGGCGTAGAACTCCTCTTCGGTGTAGGTGCCAAAGTCGGTCATCTCGACCTCGGTGTCGGTGAGGTCGGGCATCAACGCCCGCAAGTCCTCGACGCCGTCGTAGGCGAAGCGGATTGCACCGGCAGTGAAGCGGCTGTTCCCGCCGGCTTCGGCCTCGGGCGCCCGCTCGAGAACAAGCACCCGTGCGCCGCCTTCGTGTGCGGCCAGCGCAGCGCACATGGCCGCGTTGCCCGCTCCTATGACCACCACGTCGAAGTGCTGCGAGTGCTGAGGCGGCGGCGCGCTCGGAGGCTGATTCACGCCGGGCGAGCCTATGTGCACCCTCGCTGCGGTGCCGCACGGCGACCAGGCGGGAAGCCGGTCGGTGCGCGACGTACGCTGCCGCGATGAGCGAAGAGCAGACGACGACCGACACCGGCGAGCCCGTGGTCATCGACCACGAACGCCTGGCCGGCTTCATTGCCGAGATCTTCCGTCACACTGCGTGCTCGGATGCCGAATCCGAGCGCATCGGCCGCAGCCTTGTGGGCGCCAACCTCGCCGGACACGACAGCCACGGCGTGATCCGCTCAGCGTTGTATGTCGATCTGCTGGCCAACGGCGTTCAGCTCGCCGACCAGGAACTCAAGGTGCTGATCGACTCTGGAGCGCTGGTGCTCGTGGACGGTCAGTACGGCATGGGCCAGACCGTCGGTCCTGCTGCGGTGGCGATGGGCATCGAGCGCTGCAAGGAGCTGGGCGTAGCGGTCATGGGGCTGCGCAATGCCGGGCACCTCGGTCGGATCGGCGAGTACGCCGAGATGGCTGCCGCACAGGGGCTCGTCTCGGTGCACTTCGTGAACGTCGCCAACAGCCGGCTGGTAGCTCCGTTCGGTGCCAAGGCGCGGCGGATGGGCACCAACCCGTGTGCATACGGAGCCCCGGTCGCCGGTCGCCGGCCCGTCATCCATGACTTCGCCACGTCGGTGGTGGCCGAGGGCAAGGCGATGGTCGCGCTGCACGGCGGCCCGGCCGTGCCGGAGAACGCGCTGGTGTCAGGCGACGGCGAGATCACCGGCGACCCGCGGGTGCTGTACACGTTCGCAGAAGGCCAGCGGCCCAATTCGATGGACGGCCCCGGTGCCTTGCGGGCGATGGGGGAGCACAAGGGCTCGGGCATCTCGGTGATGTGTGAGCTGCTGGCCGGTGCGCTGACCGGCACAGGCACAGCGGGCCCGCGTCGGATTCGTTTTGCGAACGGCATGCTCTCGGTGTACGTCGACCCGGCCCAGGTCGATGCCGCAGTCGGCGAGACTGACGACGGCTACAACGGGATCGCGGCGGATTATCTCGACTGGTTCTACGACGCGGCGCCAATCGACCCCGACCAGGCGGTGAAGCTGCCCGGCGACGTCGAGCACGAGCGTCGTCAGCACCGCATGGCCAACGGCATCACGCTGCCCGCCGAGACGTGGGAGAGCATCTGCAGCGGCGCCAGGGCCGCCGGAGTGCCCGAGTCGACCATCACCGCCGCGAGCGGCGGCTAGTCACGGGTCCGGCGGCGATGCCGGCGTTGCGGCGCTACTCGTCGAGTGTGGGGCCTTGGCCCTGCACGCGGGTCTGGCGCATGTAGCGGCGCCAGCGGTCGGCGTCGTAGCCGGCACCGCGGTGCAGCATGCAGCGGTTGTCGTAGATGACGGTGTCGCCCGGGCTCCAGCGATGCGAGTACACGTCTTGGGGCCGGGTGGCGCCGGCGTTCAGCTCGTCGATCAGCCGCCGGCTCTCGATGCCGTGCCACCCGACAATGGACCGGGCGTGAGATCCGACGTAGTAGTTCTTCAATCCGTTGTTGGGATTGGTGCGCACGAGCCGGTGGGGGATCGGCGGCAGCGATGCTGCGTGGTTGAAGTCGACCGGGGCCACCTGGGTGCGGCTGAACACGTAGTCGTGCAGCACCTGGAGGTCGTCGATCTCGGCTCGGCGTGACGTGTCGAGCCGCTCGTAGGCGGCTCGCTGGCTGGCGTACTCGGTCTCGCCGCCCTCGCCGGGCACCTCGTAGGCATGCAGGATCGACACGAACGACGGCACGAGCCGGAACGACGAGTCCGAATGCCAGAGGTTGTTGCCCTTCTGGTTGCGGGTCAGCGGATCCGATTCGTCTCGCTTGGTGTCAGCGTCGATCACGTTGCCGATCGTGCCGAAGTACACGACCTTGCCGGTCTTGCCGAACACGACGTGATTGGGCTCGGGCTCGCCGAGCAGTTCGGTAAGTGCGAGCTGTGCCTCGTCGGACATGTCCTGGCCCGGGAGATGCAGCAGCGAGTAGGTGTCGATCGCGTCGACCAAGGCCGCTCTCGCCTCGCTGTCGAGCGGCCTCGACAGGTCTATTCCTGTGATCCTGGCTCCGAAGTCTGCATGGATCGGGTCGATGGTCAGCATCGGTTCAGCCCCAATTCTCAGGTCTCAATTCTCGTGGCGGGCCAGCGAGCCACCCTCGGCTGCCAGCCGTTCCAGCAGCGGGCTCGGCGTCCAGTGGTCGCCGCCCAGAGTCTCGTCGTAGTGGCGAATGCGGCCCAGCACCTCGGCCAGCCCGATCTCGTCAGCCCAGTACATCGGGCCGCCGGTGTAGATCGGCCAGCCGTAGCCGTTGATCCAGGTCACGTCGACGTCGCTGCCCCGCAGCGCGATGCCTTCGTCGAGGATCTTCGCACCCTCGTTGACCATCGGGTACAGGCAGCGTTCGAGGATCTCCTGGTCGGTGACCTCTCGCAGCGTCGCTCCCCGCTCTGAGGCGAAGTCTCGGATCATCTGCTCGACCTCGGGGTCGGGGGTCGACGCTCTGGTGTCGGGGTCGTAGATGTAGTAGCCCCGGCCGTTCTTCTGGCCTCGCCGGCCCGATTCGCACAGGACCTCGCGCACCGTCGAGCTCGACGAGGTGTCTTCATTCCAGCCGACATCGAGCCCGGCGAGATCGCTCATGGCGAACGGTCCCATCGGGAAGCCGAAGTCGTACACGACCTTGTCGATCTGGGCCGGCGTGGCGCCTTCCAGCAGCATCTTCTCGGCCTCGATGCCTCGCATGAACAGCATCCGGTTGCCGATGAAGCCGTGGCAGACGCCGCACAGCACCGGCGTCTTGCCGATGCGCTTGCCGATCGACATGGCGGTTGCGATCGCGGTGTGCGAGGTGACATCGCCCCGAACGATTTCCAGCATCCGCATGACGTTGGCGGGGGAGAAGAAGTGCATGCCGATGACGTCTTCGGGGCGCGACGTGGCCGACGCGATCTCGTTGACATCCAGCGCCGAGGTGTTGCTGGCGAGCACCGCACCCGGCTTGCAGATGGCGTCGAGCTGGGCGAATACGCTCTTCTTCAGCGCCATGTTCTCGAAGACGGCCTCGATCATCAGGTCGCAATCGGCGAAGTCGCCCATGTCGGTCGAACCCTGCAGCAGGTCCATCCGGGTCTGCACGTCATCCGAGGAGATGCCGCCCCGCGCAGCCGTGCGCTCGTAGTTGCGCCTCACGACGCCGAGGCCCCGCTCGAGGCTCGCCCCGTCACGCTCGACCAAGGTGACCGGGATGCCGATGTTGGCGAAGTTCATGGCGATGCCGCCGCCCATGGTGCCTGCTCCCAGGATGCCGACACGCGCAATGTCGACTTGCGGCGTGTCCCGCGGCACGTCAGGCACCTTCTGCGCTGCCCGCTCGGCGAAGAAGTAGTACTGCTGGGCGTTGGCCTGCGAGCTGCCCATCAGCTCGCCGAAGATGCGCTGCTCGGCTGCGAGGCCCGCCTCGAAATCGCCGCTGGTGCCGGACTCGACGGCGGCCTCCACGCAGCGGACGATGCAGTCGGGTGCCTCGAAGCCTCGCGTGCGGCGGGCAATGGAGGCTCGGAAGGCGGCGAACTGCTCGGCCCCGAAGCCCTCGAGGCGGTCGTTGCGGTCGCGGATGCGCGGGCGGGGCATGCCGTCTGCAACTGCCCGGCGGGCGAACGCCACCGCCCCGGCTTCGAGGTCGGCCAGGCTGTCGCCCACGACCTCGTTGATCAGGCCGCAGTCGAGCGCCTCAGCGGCGCCGATGGGATTGCCGCTGACCATGATCTCAAGCGCCCGCTGCGGGCCGGTGATGCGGGGCAGGCGCTGCGTGCCGCCGCCCCCAGGCAGCAGGCCCAGCTTTACCTCGGGCAGGCCGAACTGGGCTGAGCTGATGGCCACCCGGAAGTGCGCGCACAGCGCAACCTCGAGCCCGCCGCCCAGCGCCGTGCCGTGGATGGCCGCCACCACCGGCTTGCTGCAGTTCTCCATGGCCTCCTGACCGGGTACGAGCCCCGGCGGCTTTGGGGGCTGGGAGAACTCGGTGATGTCTGCGCCGGCGATGAAGGTGTGGCCGTCGCAGATGAGCACAATCGCCGTGGCGTCGCTGTCCTCCGCGGCGGCCATGCCGTCGATGATTCCTTGACGCACGTGATAGCTCAACGCGTTCACGGGCGGGTTGTTCACGATGAGCAGCGCCACGTCGTCGCGGCGCTCGAGTCGGACAGACTCGGTGATCTGGCTCTGGTCCTGGGTTGTCATGGGCCGCAGCGTAGGCCGCTGCGGCCGCGCGCCCCTACTCGATTGACAGACCGTTCAGGGCATCCGCACATTCGGTGTTCAGCGCGTCGTGGGCCTCATCGAGACACGCCTGCGATGATGCCCAAGACGTCTCGCCTTCCGCTGCATCGGCGCCGATTGCAGCGAGGTTGCCTTCCGTGATGCCGTCGGCATTACCTCCAAGACTTCGGCTGCCGTCCCCACGGCTGCCCCGTGAAACGCTGGCCTCCGCATCCCAAAGTCGCTTCATGGGTCCCCGTCAATCTCGGTGGGTGGCCGCCCAGCATCGAACGCATCCAAGCCGTCAGACATCGCACGCTCAAGAGCCGCGGAAACGACGGCATCGGTAGCACCCGCGGCGTCAGTGTCATGGTGGGCCTCAAACCAGTCGTCCGCGGCCTGCAAATACCTTTCGGCGTAGGCCGCGCGCCAGATCATTTCGACACATTCCTGACACCACCTATCGGGCCATTCTCTCGTTGTCTCGGGCGTCGTGGTCGTCGTCGTGGATGTGGTCGCCGTGGCGTGCGCTGGTTGCGCTGTCGTCGTGGCCGTCGTCTGGCAGGCCGCGAGCAGCGCCAGTCTCGCGGGGCCGTCACCGCCATTCGGAGCAGTCGTCTCGAGGGCCGAGACCGCAGGCTCGGCTGCAGCCCGTCTCTGAGTGGGCAGACGTTGCTCAGCCGAATGCGCTGGCAATCACGACGATGACGCCGACGATCAAGCCTGCCCAACCTGCGAGCGTGAGCGAACTCACCCAGCGAGGCACAACGCCAGTGCCCGCAGTCGCGTGAGTCGCTGCCTTAGACCTGAAAATGTCTGATCCGTGGTGCTGTCGTATCCGATTCGACGTGATCCGGCCGCCAGTGCACATAGCGACCATCCCGAGAACGGCTATGACGACGCCTGCTGTCATGCCGGACCAAGCTAACCGGCTCAGCACTGCCACCAAGTAGGCAGGTCGCCGCTCTCCTTCGCCCATCGGCAGCCTTCCCGAATGTCAAAGACCGTGTTATATGTCTCGGCTGCCTCGGCTGCCTCCAACAGCATTGCGTGAGTCTCGCGAAGTTCGCCGTCTTTGCTGTTGTCGGCCACGGCTGCGTCGCAGACAGTGAGGGCATGAGCCATCGCTCGGCGCCAACGCTCGTCGGCTTCGACGAATGCGGAATAGAGCTGCTGATGCCTGCGAGTGGGCGCGATGCCGTCCATCATCCCTTCCGCAGCGTTGTAGGCATTGTCAGACGCTCGGCTCGCCTCGGCTCGCCTCGACAACGATGTCCCCAGCTTCTAGGCATCGTCGCTTCTGCTGAGCCTGCGCGGGACTGAGAGCGCTGAGAGTGCAACCCGCGGCCATGAGCACGACTGCGAGCCAAGCAATGGCTCTCATTGCCGTCTGCGCTTCCACCACTCGCCAACCGTGCTCACGGCCCCGACGACGCCAATAGGCATGATGCCGAAGACCATGCCTCGCCACCCTCTCCACGGCCCCCAAACCACTCCCAAAGACTCTCAGTCAGTCGGCCATGCTCTATGCCTGTGGCGGCGTGAATCGGCGGTAGTCGGCGCCTTCCGTACGCCGTCGGCGGCGTGTATCCCATGCGCCCCATATCAGCACCACGCCGAGAATGCCAGGGAAGACGATCAGCCCAGTGACGGCCCACAGCACTGCCGCCGCAATGCACCAGATGGCCGCGGCAGTCAACAGCCAGCGTCGTAGAGTCATGCGCGCACGCTAGTCACCAGGCGCGAAGGCCAATACATGACAGTACGCAACGCCGGCGCCGCAATTTCGAGTCGCATGAGCTGCAGGGGGGCAAATTCTCCCCGATGCGGCCGAGGTCCGGCGATACGCTGCGAATGTCTTGGGCTCAGCAGGAGCCCCGAGCAGCATCGAATGGAGTGACGGTGACCGAGAAGCCCGACCCGTTCACGGTCCCGTTCGGGACCATCTTCTGCGACTGGATGACAACGGCGCGAGCCGACGACGGGCCGTATGTATACGGCGGAGCCGCAGAGCCGTTCGGCGACTTCTCGATCAGCCCTGCTGCCCACGTGCTCCATTACGGCAGCGCTATTTTCGAAGGGCTGAAGGCGCACCGCCAAGTTGACGGGTCGTTGGCGATCTTCCGGTTGGACCGCCATGTGGACCGCATGGTGTCCAGCGCAGAACGGCTCCGGCTGCCGTCCATCGACGGCGACGTCCTGCATCAGATGTGCGTCGACGCTGTCGAAGCGAACTCAGGCGAGGTGCCCGACCCGCCTGGATCGCTGTACATCCGACCGACGCTCATCGGCACCGAGCCCGACATCGGCGCAGCGGCTCGCCCGACCCGCAGCGCGCTGCTGTACGTCGTCAACTGCCCGGTCGGCGACTACTTCAAAGGCGGGGTCCGGCCGCTGACCTTGCTGGTGGAGACCGAGATTCCCCGCACCGTCCCGCAGTTCGGAATGGTGAAATGCGGCGGCAACTACGCCATGGCGCTCGCACCCACGCTTGACGCCATGGCCGGCAACGAGGCCATCGATCAGATGCTCTTCGCCACCGGCGGTGACATCACCGAGACAGGGGCTTCCAACTTCTTCCTGGTCGACGACGAGCGGGTCGTGACCCGTCATCTCGATGAGTCGTTTCTCCACGGCGTCACCCGAGCGTCAGTGATCGAGCTCGCCGCATCGTTGGGTTACGAGGTCGAAGAGCGCTCGATCGACCCCGACGAGCTAGTGGACTGGGCGGAGCGAGGAGAGGCGTTTCTGTCGGGGACGGCCGCCGTGCTCGCGCCGGTCGGCACGATCCTGTACGAAGGCAAGACGCTCACCGTCGGCGACGGGCAGCCAGGGTCCAACACGATGCGGCTGCGCCAGGCGCTGGTCGACATCCAGATCGGCGCTGCGCCTGATCCGTTCGGCTGGCGCACTCCCGTCAAGGGCTGAAAGCCATGGGCAGCCAAGACGACGACCGCATCGTCTCTTGGACTGCGATGGAGCACGGGACGGCCGACGACTACGAATTCTTGGACCGCCAGCATTATGCGCACGCCCGAACCGGATTAGTCGACAACCTGCTCGACATCTTGAGGTGCTTGCGCGGTCCCACGCTGGGCTACCAGATCGACCGCTATGACCATTCCCTGCAGTCGGCGACCCGGGCCCTGCGCAACGGCGAATCGACCGACCTCGTGGCTGCGGCCCTGCTGCACGACATCGGTGACGCATTTGCGCCCGAGAATCACAGCGCCGCTGCCGCCGCAGTCCTGCAGCCCTACGTCGACGAGCGGACCCACTGGGTAGTCGCGCATCACGGACTCTTTCAGGGCTATTACTACTTCCACCACCTCGGCGGCGACCGCAACGCCCGTGAGCGGTACCGGGAGTCTCCGCATTACGACGCCTGCCTGGATTTCTGCGAGAACTACGACCAGAACTGCTTCGACCCGAACTACCCCAACCTGGCCGCGGAGGACTTCCGTCCCCTGCTCGAAGAGGTATTCAGCCGCCCCTCACAAGTCCCCGCCACCGCGCCGCTGCGCTGAACCCGCGCCGCGGCGCATCGCCGGGTGCGGTGATGCCGGTCCGCGTCACCAGAGAGTGGCGACAGGGAATTCCTCGAACGCCCGGTCCCTCGTGACGAGCGTCAACGACTCGATCTCGGCTTGCGCTGCCAGCATCCGGTCGAACGGATCCTTGTGCGCGGCCTCGTAGCTGCCAGCCCTGAGTGCCTGCTCGTGTATGACGGGAAGGTGCAGAAAGCCGTCTGCGGTTACTGATGCGCCGAAATGGGGAACGAGCCCGCTGAATTCGCCGAGTCGGCCCATTCTTGACTTGGTCGCCATCTCCCATGCGCTCACCGCGCTCGCGAACACATGAGCATCTGGATCGGAGATCGCATCGCGAGCGACTGGTGAGAGCGATGGATGATCGGTCCACCACCACAGCAGCGCAGGTGTGTCGAGCAAGAGGTCGTTCATTCACCCTCCCACAAAGCGAGTTCATCGTCTGGCAAGGGGTCGAAGAACTCGGGCGGGATCTTCAGCCCGCGGAATCTACCCGGCATCCGTCGAGTCGCCGCCGGCACGTACGGCACCAGACGGGCGCAGGGCTTACCTGCCCGCGCAATCACGATCTCCTCGCCCGCCTCAACCCGGCTGAGGAGCTTCGACAGGTGCGTCTTCGCCTCATGTACATTCACGAAAGATGAAGATTCCATTATATTTCAGCCTTTGCAAGTTATTTTCGTCACGCCGATGAGACCAAACTTAGTCTAGTGACTAGACTAATACGGATAAGCAACGGTTGATCCACGCACCAGGCACACGAACAGGACGCGTCGCACCCTTCGGACCGATCTGCATTCCCGCAACGCGCTATGGACGACTCCCAGAACGCACTGTAAACCATTCCCGAAACGCGCTATAAATGATTCCCGAAACGCGCTATTGTTGACTCGCAACGTGCCGGGCGAGGAATTCAGCGAAATGCCGGAACTACACGCGAAGCTCACCATGCCTGGCTACTTGCCGCGCGTCGCCGACTTCCAGATCGAGGCAGCTCTTCGGCGGCGTGGCGCGGTGCTGATCGAAGGCGCTAGGGGTTGTGGCAAGACGTGGACGGGTCGCAACCATGCCCGGAGCGAAGCCAGATTCGATGTCGAGGCCATGCGCCTGCTCGCCGCGGCCGACCCGGCCTCGGCATTAGCCGGTGACGTCCCGCGCCTGTTAGATGAGTGGCAGAACGCCCCAGGTATCTGGAACCCAGTCCGGCGCGAGTGCGACGACAGGGCACAGCCGGGGCAGTTCATCTTGACGGGCTCGGCCAACCCCACCGATGATCTCACGCGGCACACCGGAACCGGCCGTGTGGGTCGGGTCGTGATGAGAACCATGTCGCTCTACGAGTCGGGAGCCTCTGGGGGCACAATCTCCCTGCGCGGGCTCTTCAATGGTGAGCAGCAGTCGTCACTGCCGACTCCCGGCGTCGCGCTGAGCGACATTGTGCGGCACCTTGTCACTGGCGGCTGGCCTGGCAGCCTCTCGTTGGACCATGAGAACGCTCGTCTGTCGGTCGGTGACTACATCGACGAGATCACGCGAGTGGATGTCCCACAAGCGAGCGGTGTCCAGCACAACCCGGCAGCGGTGCAACGACTGTTGCGCTCACTGGCGCGAAATGTGGCCACTGAGGCCCGTGAGTCGAAACTGGCGGCGGAAATGGACGGTGAGACGCTCGGCCGGAGCACCGTTGGGGCGTATCTGGATGCACTGCGGCGCATCTTCGTAGTGGAGGATCAGCCCGCATGGTCGGTGACACTGCGGTCTCGGGCATCGTTGCGCAAGCAGGCGAAGCGGCACTTCGTCGACCCATCTCTGGCGGCCTTCCTGCTGCGCGCCTCGCCGCAACGGTTGCTGGCAGATCCTGAGACGCTCGGTCTGCTCTTCGAATCGATGGTTGTCAGGGACCTGCGCGTGTACAGCGCACCGCTGGGCGCCGAGATCTTTCACTACCGGGACGACACTGGCTTGGAGATCGATGCAGTCATCGAGCGCCAAGATGGCGCTTGGATTGCTGCGGAGGTGAAGCTGAGTCCCGCGGCCGAGGTTGTGGACCGCGCCGCGGTCTCACTGCTGCGGCTGCGGGACAAGATCGCGGCACGCCGCGCTCAAGACATGGTCGGCCTGATGGTGGTGACGTCGGTCGGCGCCGCGTACCGCCGGCCCGACGGTGTGCACGTAGTTCCCATCATCCAGCTCGGTCCGTAGTGTCCCGGTGGGGGCTGGGTGTCGAGCACGACTTCCTCGCCTCCGTCAACACGCCTGAGCAGCTTCGAGAAATGCGTCTTGGCTGCATGAACGTTGACCACTTCAGTCATTGACTGCCCTTCCCTGTCGAGTCGCGTCGCTGTTGAGTTTCCAGTCTGGAGGACCAGGCGGTTCTCAGTCTTACGCCAGGCGCGGCGACATCGGCGGGCTGACCACCGTGGCATTCCCAACGTGGGCATAGCGGCCCGGCGTGCACGTGAGGATGATCACTTGGCAGTGTTCGCTGGCACTGTTGATCGCGGCACCCATGCCTCGTAATCGGGATGGATCGCTCCAGCCGAGAGCGTCGTCAAGGATCACCGGCGCGCCGCTGCCGTCGGGGCTGACGATCGACGCACAGGCCAATCGAGCGATGATTCCCAGCTGCTCTTGTGCACCGGTGCTGAGCTGGTTCACGCCAAGTGTGATGCCGCCGAGCGTGCGGCGCGAAACTGCCAGCGCATCGTTCACGTCGACCGCGAATGAGGTGTCGTAGACGATGCGCCCGTACTGCTCGATGCGTTGCTTGAACGGCGCGATGTACCGCTGACGTGCTTCGCTACGCCGGCGCTCGAAAACCTGGTGAAGCAGCCTCGCGGCCTCCGCCCTGTCCCGGAGGCTGCGGTCCTGTGCGATGCAACGATCCCGGTTGCTGCAGGCGGCGTCGAGCTGGGCGCCGAGACCCTTCTCGCCTCGAAGATCGAGGCTGATCTGCAGGGCTCTCAGGTCGTCACGGTTTTTCGACAACGCTGCCCTTGCCCGTTCCAATGCTTGCCCAGCATTAGACAGTCGGTCGCGCAACGAGCCGATGTCGAGTTTCTTTAGCTGCCTCCGAGAGGCGTCTCGGTCGGTTCGAGCTGCCCGCTCCGTCTCTTGCGCCGCGGCGACACGCTGACCGAGCACTGCGTCGGCGAGCTGTGCCCTGGCAGTCTCCAGCTTTTGCGTTGCGCTCGCGGTGGCTGTGTCGGCGGCCGCGATAGTTGCTGTCAAGGCGGCGTGGTCGATTTCTTCCCTATGCAGTGCCTTTTGCGCGCTTTCGAGAATTGTCACGGCGGAGTCAAGAGCTGATTTCGCGCGTTTCAGTTCGTCCCGCAGGTCGAGCGCAGCTCGAAGCGCAGTGTCGTGGTCGGGCGGCAGGGCAACGTCAGCAGTGCGCTCGTTCGGGTAGGCGGCGACTCGCGCAGAGAGCCGTTCGGCCTTGCTGGCCAGATCATCAACGGTCAAGTCGTCGAGGTCGCGTTCGATGTCGTCGCGCGCTCGGCCGAGCTTGCGCGAGGCGGCATCACGGCGCTCAAGTGCGTCGCGGGCTTCGGCGAGATTGGCCACTCCGACCTCGTCACAGAGCATGCGCAACGCTGCTTCGGCTTCGACACGCTTGCTGCTGAGTTGGCGTGACTCGTTCCCAGCGGTCACGGTGATCTTCAGCGAATCTGGGACGACAATCTCGGCAGAATCGACGACGTCGGTGACCTGCTCGTCGCCCTCTCGCATATGCAGGGCAACACCGTCGACGATGACTTCGACATCACTCAGGCCGGTGGTCACGACCGTCGCCGAGCCAGCGTCTGCCGCAGCCTGTGCCTCGATGACGGCCTGCTGGGCGGCTTCAATCTGTGTGACGTCTTCGCTGTCGAGTTGTACAGATTCGATGACGGCGTTGGCGGCGTCGAGTCGCTCTTGCGCTGCTGCGACACGCTCGTGACGCGCTCTGAGGTGCCTGGCTTCGATGATCTGTCGCAGGTGCTCACTGTCACGGTCTGCCAGCGCGCTTGCCCGCTGGATCTGGTCGAAGTATTCCCGTGCTGTCCGGTGAGCAGCCTCAGCCTCGTCGTAGTGCCGTTGGGCTGCGGCTAAAGCCGGCGCGGCTTTCTCGGCCCGGGCCCTGAGCTCGGCTGCTTCTTGCCGATATCGCGCGTCCTCGTTGACGAGGTCTGTCCGTGCTTCATGGTCGGCCCGTGCACGCGCCGCCTCGGTCTTCAGCCGCTCCAACTCAGATTCAAGCTGGCTGAGCTCGCCCTCGACCTCCTCGGCTGCGTCTACCTGCCGCTGGCACTCGTCTCGGGCCTCTTCGGCTTGGAGCACGAGCTGCTGCAGGCGTTCCGTGTCCGAGGCCAGTCGCGTTGCCCGCTCGGCGTCTGCTTCGACTTCAGCAAGCTGCTGGGTCAACGACGCCACATCGGCCTCAGCCTCGGCCACGCTTCTTTGCGAGTCGGAAAGGATTGTCTTGCGCTTGCCCTTCGGCGTCCAGTAGATGTCGCGTTCGGCGGTGATCGCCTGCCAGATCCCGTCGTGACTGTCGCTGTCGCCGACGGCTCCTGCGGCGGTGTCCAGCGCAGCGCCGAGATCGGTGTCGACGAAAGAAGGCAACGCCAACTCGGTTCCTTGTCGGACTTGGAGTGCCCGAAGCAAGCCGGTGTCAAGAGTCTCTGACAGGATCGACTGCACGCGTTCGTGGGCTTCATCGCCGGTGAGTTGTTCGCGTCGTGGCGCGGAGATGTCGAGTGTGGTCATGCCTCTGCGCCCCCACCGCTTGGCGAAGACGAACCGGTACGGCCCAGTTGAGATTTCGGCCTCGACTTCGGGATCGGCGTCACGATGTACGGGTCTGACCGCCTTGACGCGTCGATCACCAGAACGGTCCTTGAAGCGTTCGTCGAGGAGCAAGTCGAGCGCCTCGACGAGGCTGGTCTTGCCAGCCTCGTTGTCGCCTTCGATCACGGTGACTCCGCACTCGTCGAACGTCACTTCGGCAAGATCGACGCCTCTGTAGTTCGTGAGCGTGATGCGCTGAATCCTCATTGTGCGGACCTCGTCAGGCGATGCAGCAGCGCAGTCGCGTTCTGGGCCCGGACTGCTTCCGCGGGGTCGGATGACTGGGCTAGTTCACGCAAGTCGCCCAGTGCGTCGTTCGCGAAGCCCGCAAGCCCAAGCGTGGAAATCTCGGCGTCGTCGGGGACGACAACTAGATCCGATCTTCGTTCCCACGTCTCGAGAGCCGCAAGCGAGTCGGCGAAGTGATCGAGCAAGCGGTCGAGGCGCTCCTTTTGATCGAGCGAGACCGAGCCGACGAGTGACAGCTTGACGACAGTCCGCTGCTTGTCTTCGAGTGCGTCGAGCCACTGTTGCAATGAGTCGATATCTGTATCCGACGAGAGATGACACTGGTGCTGTCGGAAACGCCATTTGCCTACGCTGCGTGGCGCGACCTCGATTCGTCCCGGCTCGAGTTCAACCACGAGGACATTTCCTGGATCTTCCTCGCGGTAGTCGGTTGGCTCGGGCGCACCTGAGTACCAGACACGACCAGTCGTGCCCTCGTTGGTCGTGGAGTGGCGATCGCCGAGCGCGACATAGTGGACTTCGTCTGCCTCAATACGCGCCTCCAATCGCTCCAGCGAAATGAGGGCAGGATCAGATGCGTCGGGTGAACGATTGTCGAGTGCGCCGTGGCCGACGATGATGCGAAGCGCGGCAGGCGGCGCAGCGGCTGCGCACGCCTGATCTACCAAGTCTTGAAGTGGGCGTTTGGAGGTCCATGGCGCACCAACCAACTCGATGCCGTCAGCTACCGGCAGCGGCTCAGAATCCTCCAACACGACAACATTCGGCAGTCTGCGTTCGCGAAACGTATTTGAGCGGAAGATCGAGGCGGCATCCAACGGATCGTGATTTCCAGGCACGAGGTAGAAAGTCACCTCCGGCGTGGCGGCCATCGCATCGAGGGCGCGGGCGAGCACTTGGCGGTCGATCTGGTTCGACTCGAAGACGTCGCCGGATACGACGACGAAATCACATTCCTCGTCGACTGCTAGCTGGCCGATGTTGCCAACGGCGTCGATCCGCGCCTGGCTGAACCTCGACTGGGCTTCGCCGTCGAGAAAGTGACGTGTCATCCCGAGCTGCCAGTCGGCCGTGTGAATGAACTTCATGGCGCGAGACGGTAGCGAGGGGACGTCACAGGCTCTTGCTGGTTTTCTGGCGGGCTGAATTCAAGTGCGTCTTGTGGCCCGATCAGGATTGTCCTCGGCGGAATCAAGGCTGCGGTAAGCACGCAGCCTTGGACGGTGCCTGATGTCGTCGGTTCGGGAGTTCAGAGGCGGCTGACCGAGTCGCCGACTCGGACGGTGCCGGGCTGGATGACTCGGCAGTTGACGCCGCGCAGGCGAAGGCTGCTTCCTTCGCCGGTGTTGACGAAGCGGAGGGCTTCGCGGCCGAAGCGGGCTGCGAACTTGGCGCAGCCGGTATGGGGTTCGACGGCGACCTCCACCACGGCAGTGCCGATCGACAACTGTGTGCCTGCGGGCAGTGCTTCGTGGCCTATGTCGAGGTCGGCGTAGATCTGGTCGCCCGCCAGCGGCCAGCGATCAATCGGACCGATGACCGCTTCGGCCGCGCGCGAGTTCATGATCGTGATCTGCTTGTTGGGATGCGGGCCTCCGTCGGCCGACAGCGACGTCCCGCGCTGGTTCCACGTGTCGCCTTCGATGCCCTCGGCATCGTTGATGCGGGCCGCGTTCAGCACTTCTCGCCGGTCTTCGGCAGGTCGCCGGACGATGAGCTGGATCGTCCCGGTGCCGGCGGGCGCTTCGCGAATGCGGGGCAGGGCAGCCTCGAGCTCGGCTGCGCTGCGGTGCCGCGCTTCGTCAGCGTCGCTATGCGTTGTGGCGGTGCCGGTCTCAGCTGAAGCGCTCATGTCTGCATTCCCTCGCGTCGGGTCGTCGTCGGCGATGGCAATCGCGGTTGCCGTCGAGGATTATTGCGCCGGATCAGTCTCGGACGAAATGAATTCGAGCTGCAGGTCGCGCGCCGCCGCCTCGGGGCTGCGATCGGCCGGGTTGCCGTAACCGCCGCCGCCCGGAAATTCCACGATCAAGCGGCGACCGCCGGGAATCACCGAACGGCCCTTCGAGCGCACCTGCGAGCCGTCGTCGAGCGACAGACGGCCCAGCGCTCCTGGGCCACCGCCATGGCGGCCGCGGGCGGGGAAGATCGTCCGCTCGTATGTCGCACTGATCGAGAAATCCCGCTCTTGGCGGTTCTCGAGCTCGATGACCTGGCCGAGCCCACCCCGGTACCGGCCGGCGCCGCCCGAATCGGTGCGGAACTCCTTGCGCCAGAACACCAGCGGCGAGCCAATCTCGTTCACCTCGACGGGCATGTTGCGCACCCCGCTCGGAAAGGCCGTCGCTGACAGCCCGTCCGCCTGCGGGCGGGCACCCGCGCCGCCGGAATGGAAGCTCATGAGGATGAACCGTTCGAGCTTGTCTTGAACGGACTCGTCGCCCGAACTCCCGACGGATGTCTTGGAGTGATTGGTAGTGGCGACTCCGGTGTCCGGCTGCCACATGCCCGTTCCGAGCAGATTCCACAGCGACGACGTGCCCTCGGCGGGCACACGTTCGGGCACCACCTGGCTCAAGCAGCCGAACACGGCATCGGGGAGCAACTGGCCCATCACGTGCCGCACGTTCACGGCGGCGGGATGAGGGGCATTGAGAATGCAGCCCTCGGGCGCAAGCACCCGGACCGCATCGAGTGAGCCCGTGTTGTTCGGGATGTCGGGACCGATGATGCAACGCACCCCGAACGACGTATAGGCATCTGTGTAGGCCATCGGCACGTTGATGCCCCAGCTCGATTGGGGTCCAGTTCCTGCGAAGTCGACCTCAATGCCGTCCTTGGTGACCGTCAGGGCGCACACGATGTCGATCGGCTCCTCGATGCCGTCGACCCGCATCGTCGAGCTCCAGGTTCCGCTCGGCAGCTCGCCGATGGCGTCGAGCATGGCCCGGTGCGACGACGAGATGATGTGACTGGCCAGTTCATCCAGATCGGCCATGGCGTACTCGTCCATCATCGTGACCAGACGCGCAGCGCCGGTCTCATTGCAAGCAGCCAATGAGTGGATATCACCGATGACCTGGACCGGGTCTCGCACGTTGGCCTCGATGATCGCCACCACGTTCGGATCGAACACGCCGTCGGTGGCGAACTTCAGGATCGGCAGGTACAGGCCCTCGTGGTACACCTCTTTGGAGTCGGTGGTGAAACCGGCTCCGCCGATGTCGACGACATGGCTGGTGCAGGCGAACAGCGCAACCAGCTCGCCCCGCAGGAACGCCGGCGTGACCACCACGATGTCGAACAGGTGGCCGGTGCCCTTCCACGGATCGTTGGTGAGGAAGATGTCGCCGGGGCGCATCTGCGAAGCGGGGAAGCGGTCCAGGAAGTGCAGCACCGAGTACGCCATGGAGTTCACATGGCCCGGTGTGCCGGTCACCGATTGGGCGAGCATCCGCCCCTGCGGATCGAAGATGCCAGCGGACAGGTCGCCGGCCTCGCGGGTCGACGTGCTGAAGGCTGCTCGCACCAGCGCCCGCGCCTGCTCTTCCGTCACCGAGATAAGGCGGTTCCACTGCACGCCGAGCCGAACCGCATCGAGCTCGGCCTCGACATGGCTCGCACCCGTCGATCCGGTCTCCATGTCGGCGATCTGGCGGGCACCGCTGGGTGCCGTGCCGCCGGTGAGCCGCAGATGCCCGCCCGCCATGACCATGGCCACGCCTCCGGGAGGCACCACCGTCGTCGTCTGGTCTTCGGTGATCAGCGCGGGGCCGACGAGCCACGCGCCCTCGCTCAGGGAATCGCGCTCGAACACTGCGTGGGCGACTGCCCGCCCAGTGGCGGTGTCGGTCACGAGCGTGGTCGTGGGGGAGTGGACCGGCTCGTCGGCGACATGGGGGTGCAGCGGGGCGACTTCGGGCCCCGGAGTGCGGACCTCGAGCAGCCAGCTGAGCACCTCGATCTCGAGATTGCCGATGTGGCGCGTATAGAGCTGCTGGTAGGCCTTCGTGAACGCAGTGCGAAGCTGGCTGCGCACCTCGCCATCGCTCGGGCTGTCGAGGTCGTCGTGCAGCAGCGCTGCCGCGTCAATCTCGACGGTGATCTCGTGACCCTGACCGCGGTAGCGCATGAGGGCGCGTACGTGTGTGGCGGTCTGTGCGTCGGGAGCCGCAGCGTGGACGATTGCGTTGGCTTCCCCAGACATCTCGCCGAGGAGTTCGGCCAAGTTCGCCGCTGTCAGCTCGCTCACGCGGGCGTGGCGAGTCCGCACCGACTCATGGGATACCGGCGCTCTCAAGAAACCGATGGCCGATCCCACGCCGGCCCCCGCAGGCACCACGATGTCGTCGATGCCGAGCTTGGCCGCTACCCGGGCGGCGTGCAGCGGTGCCGCGCCGCCGAACGCGATCAGCGTGCCGCGGCTGATATCGCTGCCCTGGTCGGCCGCGTGGACGCGTCCGGCATTCGACATGTTCTCGTCGACGACCTCGGAAATGCCGATGGCAGAAACGGTCGTCTGGAGGCCTGACGGTTCCGCCAACGAGGTGGTGACAGCCTTGGCGGCGGCATCGATATCGAAGGTCATCGTCCCGCCGGCGAATCGCTCCGGCAGCAGTCTGCCCAGCACCGCGTCGGCGTCGGTCACCGTGGGCTCGACGCCGCCGCGCCCATAGGCAGCGGGCCCTGGCTCGGAGCCGGCGCTGGCCGGCCCGACGCTGATGCGCCCGAGCGCATCCAGGCTGGCGATCGAACCGCCACCGGCACCGATCTCGACCATCTCGATCACCGGCAGTCGCAACGGGAGCCCGCTGCCCGCCAGGAAGCGGTACTCGCGGCCCACCTCGAATTCCCGGTTCGTACGGGGATGGCCACCCTCGACGATGCACAGCTTGGCGGTCGTGCCGCCCATGTCGAAGCTGAGGGCCCGTTCACAGTCGAGGCCGCGGGCGATCTGCGACGCCAGCAATGCGCCGCCCGCAGGGCCGCTCTCGATCAGCCGGACAGGGAACCGCAACGCCTCGCCAAGCGTGCCGAGCCCGCCGCCGGAGGTCATGAGAAACACTTCGCAGCCCAAGCCCAGGGCCGCCAACCGCGCGTCCAGATCGGTCAGATAGCGCCGCATGAGCGGTGCGATGTAGGCATTCGCACACGCAGTGGAGAATCGCTCGTACTCGCGGATCTCGGGACAAACCTCGCTGGACAGGGTGACGGTCGCCCCAGGCCAGCAATCGGCCAGGATCTCGGCGGTGCGCTCCTCGTGTCGGGCATCGAGGTACGAGTGCAGGAAGCCGACGGCAACGCTGGTGACACCATCGGCCGCCAGCGAAGACGCAGCGGCCCGCACGGCGCCTTCGTCCAACGGCATCAACACCGTGCCATCGGCGGAGAGTCGCTCTGGAATGCCGATGCGCCGGTTGCGCGGCACAAGCGGCTCCGGCCGGCGCATGTACAAGTCGTATTGCTCGAACCGGTTCTCGTGCGCCATCTCGACCGAGTCGCGGATGCCTTGGGTGGTGAGCAACGCAGTGCGGGCGCCGCGACGCTCGATGAGGGCGTTCGTGGCGAGCGTCGTGCCGTGGATGAACACCTCCACCTCGCCCGGAGCAACGTTTGCCTCGCTCAGGACGCTGCGGACGCCGTCGAGCACCCCATCGGCGGGCGCGTCAGCGGTAGTGAGCACCTTGGTGGTGTGAAGGACCGGAGCGCCGCCGCCGACCACCTCCAGTGCGATGTCGGTGAAGGTGCCGCCGATGTCGGCCGCAAGCCGGGCGCGTGGGCCTGTCATCGGCCCAGCGTAGGCGCGTCGCCGTCGCCAACTGCGGGGGTACCGTGCAGGCGTGGCAAGCGGCGATCAGCGGTCCGGCAGGCCGCCTCCGGGCTCCGGTGAGGGCCTTCGTGTCGGCATCGTGCGAGCAACATGGAATCCCGACATCGTGGACCGGCTCGCAGCAGGCACCCAGCGGGGACTGGAAGAGCTCGGCGTCACCGAAACGACCGAAGTCACGGTGCCCGGCTGCTTCGAGATTCCCATGGCCGCGCAGGTGCTGGCTCGCAGTGGACAAGTGGATGCGATCGTCACCATCGGGGCGGTCATCCGCGGCGAGACCACGCACTACGAACTGGTCAGCGAGGGAGCTGCACAAGGCGTCATGGCCATACAGCTGGCCACCGGCATCCCGATCGGGCTCGGGCTCGTGACCGTCGAGAACGAAGTGCAGGCCATCGCCCGCAGCGAAGGCCCAGGAGGCCACAACGTCGGCGAAGACGCGGCCTACGTCGCCGTCACGATGGCCCTACTCGCCCGCGATTTCCCAGGACCCAACGCCAAGAAACAGATGCCATAGCGGCGGAGGCGGCAGGAGACTCTGCGACGTTGCGACCTGCCGGATCGCGGGAGCAGAGGGTTCTGCCGCCTCCGCCGCGGGCGCACCCACCCGCGCGCTTCCCGACGAACACTGTGCGGTCCCGGGCGTGCCGGATGTTCTGCCGCCTCCGCCGCGGGCGCACCTATCAGCGCGCCCCCTAAGAAGGGTCAGGACGCATACGCACAAGCACCTTGCCGACGGCCTCACGCTCATCCAGCAGCCGGTATGCCTCTGCCGCCTCTTCGAAGGGAAGCACTTGGCCGATCGGCGGTCGCACAGCCCCCGTGGCGATCATGTCGAGCAGCCGTTCATGGATGCGGGCCGGGATCGTCGGATCAGCGTAAACGGCCTCGCCCCAGGCGGCGCCCACGATGCTCACGTTGCGCAACAGCAACCGGTTGACCTTGACCGTCGGGATCTCGCCCGCAGCGAAGCCCACCACGACAAGCCGACCGAAGCGTGCCAGCGCGCGGATGCCGTCGAGGAAACGATCCCCGCCGACCGGGTCGTAGGTCATGTCGACGCCTCGGCCGCCGGTGAGCTCGAGCACTTCGTCCTTCCAAGTGTCGCTGATGAGCACGATGTGATCGGCGCCGGCTGCGCGAGCAATCTCACCCTTCGCCTCGGTGGACACCAATCCGATGATCGGACCAGCGCCGACTCCCTTCGCCACCTGGATACCCGATGTGCCCACGCCGCCTGATGCTCCCAGCACCAGCACCGATTCGCCCTCGCGCAAGCCAGCCCGGTCGATCATGCAGAACACGGCCGTCTGGTAGTTCATGACCAGTGCAGCGCCCTCTTCGAACGACAGCTCGTCGGGCAGTGCGAACAGGTCTCGGGGCGCCGACGCCACCACCTCTGCGAGGCAGCCGTTCGACCAGACGCAGACGCGGTCACCGGCTGCGAAGCCGGAGTCGTCGGGTGCAGTGCGCACCACGCCCGCGGCCTCGATTCCAGGCCGGAACGGCGGGTCGGGGCGGAACTGGTAGAGCCCTTGGCTCTGCAGCAGGTCGGGGAATGACACCCCGCCGCACACGATGTCGACAATGACCGATGCACGGTCGGGCTCGGCGACCGGTTCGGGAGCGTCGACAACAGCAACGCCGGCGGGGCCTGTCAGGGACTGCACTTCCAATGCACGCATGGCGACACGATTGCACAACCGGTGCGGGCGAGCACATGCGCGCTGGCATCGCGGCTCGGGACCCGATGTGAGGCCGCTGGTACTGTTGGCCGCGAGACGTTGACGAGGCGCGCCAGCGCACCAAGGGACGCAGGAGAGAGCGATGCGGTACTACTCGTGTGACTCGCACGTGGTCGAAGCAGCCGAGATCTATGCGGGGCTGACCGACCGATTCGGCGAACGGGCACCGTTCATCAGCAAGGACTACAACGACAAGCCGGGTACCTGGCTCGTTCTCCCGGGCGGCATCCGCCCGGTGCCGGTGGGTCGGCTGGGCATCGCGGGCGCCAGCCTGTCCGACCCCGCCACCCACGCCCGCATCGAACAGGGCTACGACGGCTTCAATCCCGGCGTGATGGATCCGACGGCGCGGCTCGACGAGCAGACCCAGGACGGGATCGTGGGAGAGGTCATGTATCCCAGCCTGTCGATGTTCACCTTTGCAATTCCCGACGACGAAGTGCGTGACGCCGCCTTCCGGAACCACAACGACTGGGTGCTCGACTACTGCTCGGTGGATCGCAACCGGCTCATCGGCGTCGGCTGCCTGCCGCTGCCCGACGTCGAGCGAGCCATTGCCGAGATCGACCGCTCGGCCGAACTCGGTGTGCGCGGCTTTGCCATTCCCGCCCATGTCGACCCCGCCAAGCCGTACTGCCATCCCGACTTCGACCCGTTCTGGGCCCGCGCCCAGGAATTCGGCGTGCCGCTCACCATGCACATCTTCACGGGATCCAGCCTCGAGGGCGGGATGCCCGAACACTGGGGCACTCCGGGCGGCCACCTCAAGGGCTACACGCTGGCCCATACGACGATTGCCAACACGATCATCGATCTCATCTGCGGTGGCGTCGTTGAGCGCTTCCCCAACTTGCGCTTCGTGTGTGCCGAGTACGAGACCGGCTGGGTAGGCCACTTCAAGCAGCGCCTCGACCACGCGGCGTACCGCACGCCGTGGGAGGTGTCCGACGAGCTCACCATGAAGCCGTCGGAGTACTTCGACCGGAACTTCTGGGTCACCTTCGAGGACGATGTCGAAGGCGTTGCGACGCGGCATTCGATTGGCGTCAGCAACCTGCTGTGGGGCAACGACTACCCGCACCACGACTCGATCTGGCCGAACTCGCGGCCGATCCTCGATGACATTCTCTCGGGCGTTCCCGACGACGAGCGGGAACAGATGGTCTGGAACAACGTCCTCGAGCTCTACAACCTCGACCCCGACAGCCTTCCCGCAGCCGCCTGAGGCGCAGTTACCAACGAGCTCGCGGCTAGGCCGCGGCGAGCGGCTCCAGGTGGGCGCGGATGGACTGGGCGACCAGCTCGCCGTTCTCCATCGGGCCGAAGTGGCTGAGCTCGGAGAACGCCTCGAGGCGTCCGTTGCCGAGCGATTCGGCTATGGGTTGCGCGACGCGGGGCGGGATCTCGTTCCACTGTGCGTAGGCATCGCCGCGAGCAATCACGACGGGGCAGGTCACGGCACCGAAGTCGTCGAAATCCATGGGAACACCGGACTCGTAGATGCGCGCCTCGGTGTCGCCTGAGCACGACAGCCGCACTGCGTCGTCGCCCGAGGGATACGTGCCGATCTCGACGTACGCCCGAACCGCCTCTGGCTCGCAATGCGAGAACGGCGGCTTGGACATGAAGCGCTCGTACGCCTCGTCGACGGTTGCGAAGCGGATCCGGCGTCGCCTCGATGCCACCACGAGTTCGTGATCGGAGTCGGGCATCGGGAAGCCATCGGGCACCAGAACCGGCTCGTAGAGGTACATGCCCCGGTAGGTGCCCGGCTGCCGGAGCTCGGCATGCAGCAAGCTGGCTGCTCCCAGCGAATGGCCGACTGCCAGCATCGGCTCGCCTCCCAGGGCGTTCACGGCGGCCAGTACTTCGTCGGTGAACCGGGATCGCTCGACCGACATGTCGTCATGCTGGGGGCGCGAGGCGCCGTGGCCCCGAAAGTCGAGGCCCCAGCACTGGAACGTGTCGCTCAGGTGAGGCACCACGGTTGTCCACATGCCGGCGTTGAGGCCGTTGCCGTGCGTCATGAGCAGCGGCACGCCGTGCCCGCCGAGGTCGTGGAGTACGGCGTGCTCGCCGTCGGAGGTGGTCAGGCGCATCATCGCCGCAGCACGTTAGTGCAGCACTGCGCTGCGCTCAGAGGTCCACCCGGCGTGAGACGCGTTGTTGCGGGCAGACTGGCGCCATGGCGAACTTCACACACGACTCTGCAGACATCCACTACGACGAGCACGGCTCGGGATTTCCCCTCCTGCTCATCGCTCCCGGCGGCATGCGGTCCGCGGCATCGTTCTGGGAACAGACGCCGTGGAATCCCGTAACCCAACTGGCTGACCGCTACCGGGTCATCGCGATGGACCAGCGCAATGCCGGCCGCTCAACCGGCCCGATCTCGGGCACGGATGGCTGGGCGACCTACACAGCAGACCAGCTTGCGCTCATGGATCATCTCGGCTGCGAGCAGTTCCACGTGGCAGGCATGTGCATCGGCGGCCCCTACATCATGGGGCTCATTCAGGCAGCGCCCGAACGGGTTGCAAGCGCGACGCTGTTCCAGACCATCGGGCTCGACGAGAACCGTCACGCCTTCTACGACATGTTCGACGACTGGGCAAATGCGATTCGCGACGCTCATCCCGAGGTTGACGACGCCGCCTGGAATCAGTTCCGCTCGAACATGTACGACGGCGACAATTTCCTGTTCAACGTGGACCGCGACTTCGTCGCAACGGTCCAGACGCCGCTCTTGGTGCTGCTCGGCGGCGATCTGTACCACCCCGAGTCGTCGTCGCGGATCGTCCACGAGGCGGCGCCGAACTCGACCCTGATCGAAGACTGGATGGACGGCGACGCCCGCAGCGCAGCGATGGATCAATTCGCTGCCTTCCTCGCTGCACACACTCCTTGACCGATAGGCGCAGCAACACGGCAATGCTGCTGTTGTAGGCTCGCCAACGGAGGCCTCGAACTTCGAAGGGCAGCGATGTGAACCGTCGGAAGCAATCTCGATTCGGTCGTATCAGGGCTGAGATGGGTTCGTTCTTCTCGAGGGTCTCTCGCAAGAACTCGCGGCGTCAGCCGCATCCGTTCGAGGAGGCCGCCCGGACCATCAAGGAGGCCTCCCACGTCGCTCGAGGGACAGGGACGGGCCCCGCGCATCGTTCGAGTCCCGTCGATCGGGGTATCGAGCAAATCGCGGCCGACGGCTACAAGCTGGACGAGGGTTCGCATCGCGGCTGAGCCGATGGGTGCATCTCGACGCTGCCGCGCAGGGTGGTGAACCGCTGTCTGGTGCTATGTCATCTTGCCAGGCGATGCTGCGTGGAATCACTAGTACGAGACGCGTGAAATCACTAGCCAGGGCCGCGCTAAAGCACGAACTCGACGGCCGCGACGCAATAGGCTCAGCACGATGCGCAGCTATGTGCACCGCTTGACAGATCCACTGATCGAACAACTGCTCGCCGACCTGTCCGCAGTATTGGTCGTGGGCGCACGCGCCACCGGCAAGACCACTACGGCGCTTCAGCATGCCGCTTCGTCTGTTCGTTTGGATCACGATGCTCAAGCAGCCGCGTTTCGCGCTGACCCTGATGCCGCACTGGCGGGTCTGGCCGAACCCGTCCTGCTCGACGAGTGGCAGGCCGTGCCCGCTGTGCTGGGCGCAGTCAAGCGAGCCGTGGATTCCGACCCGCGGCCGGGACGCTTCATTGTCACCGGTTCGGTGCGTTCGAATTCGGACGGCGGCATGTGGCCAGGCACTGGGCGGCTCGTGACAGTCGACATGCACCCGTTGACCGTGTCGGAGCAGCTGGGCACTTTGACGATGCCTCTGGTCGATCGCGTGGTCGCCGGTGCGCCGCTGATACCGGCCGATCCTGCCCCGGACCTGCGGGGCTACGTTGCCTTGGCACTGAGAGGCGGCTTTCCAGAAGCTGCGCTGGCCGCATCCGACAGCACGCGGCAGCGTTGGCTGCGTTCCTATCTCCGGTATGTCGCCGAGCGCGATGCGCCTGCGTTGGAAGCCGGCCGCGACCCGGTGAAGCTGACGCGCTTCATCGAGGCGTATGCGCTCAACTCTGCGGGGATGGCGACCGACTCCACGCTCTTCGGGGCCGCCGACATCAGCCGCGATACCGGCGTCGCATACCATCGGCTTCTGTCCGACCTGCGGATTGTGGCTGATCTGCCCGCATGGGCATCGAATCGGCTCTCACGGCTGGTAAAGGCGCCGAAGCGGTTCTTCGTGGACTCTGCTCTCGTGGCTGCATCGGCCGGAGTCTCCGCTCCAGCGGTCATGTCGGATGGAAATCTGCTCGGACGTCTCATCGAGACCTTTGCGGTGGCGCAGCTTCGAGCCGAGTCGGCCGTCAGCGACCTGTTCCCGCGTCTGCACCATCTACGTGAGGCTCAGGGTCGGCGCGAGATCGATGTCATAGCGGAGCTTGCCGACAGGCGCATCGTCGCTATCGAGATCAAGTCTGCTGCGGCGGTGTCCCGGTCTGACGCTCGACATCTGCTCTGGCTCAAGGAGAGCGCCGGCGACCGCTTTGCGGGCGGAGTTGTTCTGCACACGGGTCCCCGGACTTACGAACTCGGCCAAGGAATCACGGCCGCGCCGATCAGCACGTTGTGGGCGTGAGATCGACTCAGTCAGTACTGTACGCGCATGGCGCACTCAGAGAATGCTGAGGACATGACCACCCGCTTGGACGGCAAGGTGGCTGTGGTCACCGGAGCGAGCCGGGGTATCGGTGAAGCCAGCGCCCGGGCGATGGACGCGGCGGGGGCGCAGGTGGTGCTGACCGGTCGGACGACCTCGGACCTCGACCGTGTCGCGTCCGAGCTAGCTCATGACCCGGTGGTGTTGACGTCCGATCTGGCTCCCGCAGGAGCCGGCACCGACTTGGCTCGGCGCATCCTGAGCGAGGTGGACGGCGTCGATGTGCTGGTCAACAATGCCGGTATTCCCATGAGACGCACACCGGCGCAGCTCTCTGAGGCCGATTTCGACCTGGTGTTCTCGATCAACGTGAGGTCGTTGGTGATGCTGAGCATCGGCTTGGCCCCGTCCATGATCGCTCGTGGTGGCGGCTCGGTTGTCAACATCAGTTCGGTGGCCGGCGTGCACGGTCCGCTCGGCCGTGTCGCCTACGCCGGCACCAAGGGCGCCGTCGACGCCATGACGCGTTCGCTCGCCGCGGATTGGGGACCCGACGGGATCCGGGTGAACTCGATCGCACCGGGTCTGATCGCGACGGCTATCTGGGAAGAAGCCCGCAACAACGTGCCGGGCCTGATCGACGACCTTGCAGGACAAATCGCGCTCAAGCGCTGGGGCTACGGAGACGACATCGCCGACGTCGTGCTGTTCTTCGCTTCGGATGCATCCCGCTACGTCACTGGCGAAACGCTCGTGGTGGACGGCGGCATGGCGCGTGTATCGGCCTCCAGCGCCCCGCCTGCACTGCCTGAGCTCGAAGACTGATCTGTGCCCTGACGCGCAGAGGGCGCCGGACCGCAGTCCGGCACCCTCTGGCGTGCGCCTGAGCCGTCAGCCCGCAGGGGCGACGGCTGCGTTCATTCGGCTACGCAGCGGCGCGTGCTGCGTCGAGCCAGGCGTCGACCGTGGCCCGGTTGTTGGCAATCCAGTCAGTAGCCAGATCGGTCGGAGAAGCGCCCTCACCTTGCTCGACATTGGCTAGCGACACCTCGATCACCGACAGCTTCACTGTTTCGAGCAGGGAAGCCGCCGCCGGGTTGGCAGCGAGGAAGTCGTTGTTGGCTGTGACGAGGATGTCAGCAGCGATCCAGCCGATCTTGCACTGGCCGCTCTCCTGGTCGGCTGCTGACGGGCACTGATCGGGACCGATGGCTGCGAAGCCGCCAGTGCCGTCTTCGCCGCGCTGGTTGTGCTCGGTGCCGCCTTCCTGATCAGCCGGGTTGGAGTCGTCGAGAATGTCGTTGACACCCATCCAGTAGACGTTGTCGCCTGGCCGCAACTCGGTGATGTACGCCGACGGGGTCCACGTGTAGGCCACCATCGGCACGCCCTCATTCGCGGCGTCAACGGCTTGAGCGAACATTGCGTCGTACCCGGCGATGGTCTGCTGGATGTTGTCCCAGCCGCTGAATGCGATCTGGTTGGTGATGATGTTGTCGCATGTCCACGACTCGGGGCAGCCGAAGATGTCCGCGATGCCGTTGCCCGGCACCGGGTCGGTCGCATCGAACGCTGCGAGAGCGTCGGCGTTGTCGTTCAGTTGGTCCATGGTGTAGACGCCGTACTCATCCGCGAACGACTTGGTCACGAGGAAGCCCTGCAGGCCGCCGGCGATCATCTCCTCGCCGACGATGCTGAGGTGGTCGCCGACGAGCGAGCCGTCAGGCAATTCACCTGCCAGCCACGCGAGGTGGCCCGGGTACCAGCTGTTGGCCCAGAAGTCCATCTGACCCTCAGCCATGGCGATGTAGCCATTGTTCGGCCCGAGCTCGAGTTCGGCTGGGTCGCTCACCGTGTAGCCGAGCTCCTGCAGCAGCTGCCGGTAGAGCTCCGCCTGGAAGTAGCCGGTGCTCCAGTCGGCACGGCCCATCGTGACGCTGACACCTTCACCAGGCGTCATCGACATCTCTTCTTCGACCATGGCTTCGGTGGTGGCGGCGGGCGCCTCGGTTTCTGCTGTGGCATCGTCGTCACCGCCGCATGCTGCGGCGAACAGAGCGAAGGCCGCTAGTAACAGCAGCAGTTTGGTCAATCGTTTCGTTCTCATTTCGGAGATCCTCCCTGATCTGCGACTGATTGCGTCACGCGGCGCGCCGTATTGCGGCCACGCATGTGCGGCGCCGTTCGCCCGGCTCGACGAGGGCTCCTTGGGTGGCAGCGTAGTCGGGGTCCATGCGCGCCCCAAAACTCTAGACCGCGCATACATGTTCGGAGAACTGTGCACATCCCGGTCCGATGTTCAGCCCGAGTTGGCAGGTATGTCCCCGTAGACCTTGTTCCGCTCGAATTCGGACAGGGTTCCGCGGGACGTCGCGAATATGGTCACACCGGCGGTGAGGACGAACACCGAGCCGACACCGGAAACGAAGTTGGTGTCGGCAACGCGCACGATGGTGACGATCCACGAAATCGACACGACTGCGATGCCGAGCCCTACGCCAGCCACGAGCGTGCTCCAGCGATAACGGAATGTCTCGTCGATACCGAGCAATCCGATGGCCGGGATAGACAGCGCGAGCGCAGCCGCGCCCGCGATCAGCATCCAGATACCGAGGCCAGCACCTTCGGATTCGAAGCCGTCGTGGATGACGTCGCCGGTGCGTTTCGCCGTCGCGATGGTGCTGGCGATGTCCGCAGAGGCCGCGGTCTCGTCCTTTTGGGCGTCGCTTTCCTTCTTGCGCCATTCCCGTTCGAGTTCGACATCGCCTGCGGCGGCCGCTTCCTCGGCGGCCGCCCTGGCAACGGTCACTCGTTTCGCCGCGTCCTCGCCAAAGCTCCGGATCGCGTCGATCTCTGCCTGGAGCTCGTCGTCGATGACGGACTCGGTGCGGGTGTCGAAGCTCCACCCTGAGTAGCCGCCCATCACCAGCAGCAACACCGAGAACAGACCGCCGAGCAAGCGCCCCCAGCCGACGTTGGCGGGCAAGGGCCGACGTGCGCTCATCGGCGCACGCCACACCCAGACGCATGCGCTGGCGGTCGCGACGAGCGCGCCGATGAGACAAAGATAGATTCCGACGCCGACGCTGAAGAGCCCCAGTTCCTGGACTCTGTCGGGGGGTCTGGCCCCTAAGTACGCGGCAGACGTGACGAGTGAGGCGAGCGAGAACACCACGGCGCCATGCGCAGACATCCAGCGAGATCCCTGCCCCGGCCGAGACAGTGTGTTGAGGGCGGCGAGCAACGCTGCGGCCATCATCAACGCGATGAAGATGCCGAACCACGAACCGCCCGACGCCGAGATGCCGTTGAAGCTGTGGGAGTTGTACGTCACGGTGCCGTCGCAGATCAAGTCGGTCCCGCCGGGGGCCAGCGGGTCGAGCGATCGCAGCTCGATCCAGTCGCCGGAGCACTCTTGGGTCCGCAAGTCGACATCGGCGCTGCGGGCGTATGCCGAAACCAAGCCGGCATCGGCGTTCCACGGCAGCAGAAGCGCAACCAGAGCGAGGAGCGAGCCCAGCGCAGTGACCATCACTGCAGTCCGCTCGCCGCTTCCCGCCGCCACGTAAGCCTCGTCTGGCTCCTCGGATTCAGGTTCGGGAGTTGCTCCTGCCGAACCCGCAGCTTCGGCTTCGATCAGCAGTTTCTCCGGAGTCCTACGATTCCTCCATGCGTGAGTAATGCGGCTCAGCAGGTTCCCGGACTCGCCTGCCTCGGGTTGGCTCAGCCGGTCGAGCACAACCGCAACCAGGAAGAATGCGAGGCCGCAGGAGCCGGCCTGGGCGAGGTCGAGGTTCGAGATGGCCTGGAAGAGGCAGCGTCCGAGGCCGCCTGCGCCCATGATGGCTGCGATGCCGAGCATCGAGATCGCCAGCAGCAGCGTTTGGTTCAGGCCCGTCATGATCGCGGGGCGCGCCAGCGGCAGCTGTACATCTGTGAGGACACGCCACTCCGGCGCGCCGTAGGCACGGGACGCTTCCACCACGTCTTCGGGTACCTGCCTGATGCCGAGGTTCGTCAGCCGGATCAAGGGCGGCAGAGCGAACGTCATCGTGACCATCGTCGCCGAGACAAAGCCGACGCCGAAGAAGAAGATGAACGGCAGCATGTACACGAACGAGTGGACGACTTGCATCGCGTCGAGAACGGGCCGTACCACCTTCCAAGCGCCATCGACCCGTCCGCAGAGCACGCCGATCGGTATCCCGATGATCACGCAGAGCAACACGGCGACGCCGATGAAGCCGATCGTCAGTGCGGTTTCTCGCCACAGCTGCTCGCCGAGCAGGCCGCAGATCATCAAGCCGAGGAACGACAGGAGTCCGACCTGGAAGTTCCTCACCAGCCAGCCCAGCAGGAATACAGCGATGCACACCGTCAGCCACGACATCTGCAGCAGCCACTGGTCGACGATGATGTTCAGGAGCTTGGCGAAAGGCCACTCGATGAGTTCGAGTGTGGATTTCATGTTGTTGTCCACCCAGAAGACGACTTGCTCGACCCAGTCGCCGACGGGGATGCCCCAGTTGTCCAGCACTGTGTTCTGCCGGACTTGTGCGACGACCCCCGACGTACAGTCGATGAGTCCCCCTTCGCTGTCGACGATGGCGTCGCGGCATTCGATCCGCTCCCCGTCGACCGTGTACGGGTGGGTGCCTGAGGCAATGAGCGTCTCAGAGCGCAAGCGGTACCAACCGACGGCAACGAGGCCGACGAGACCGCCCGCTGCGAGCCCGTACCGGCGCCCGATGGCGCCGCCGAACAGCAGCAGCGCAGGAATGATGAAGATCGCCAGCAGGAAGGCCCATTCGATGCCGGTTGTGAGCCAATCGGCGAGGCGGTCGCCGGCTTCGGGACTTGTGACGGTGTCGAGGAAGCCGTCGAGAAAATGGCCGCTCTCGTCGGCCGCGGGGCCATCGGCTTGTGCAAACAATGCGGTGGTGCTCACATGAACACCTCCCGCTCGAAGCCGTCTATGAGCTGCTCAACCCTGCCCATTTCCTCCATGATGAGACGGGGATCCAGATTGCCGACGAGCGTGCCGTCGTCGTCGACGACCGCAATTGAGAGGCCACGTCCGGCTGCCGCGTAGAGCTCATTCAACGTGGCATCCGGGCTGCATTTGTCGAAATCGGAGCGCAGCGCCTTCTTGAGGTCGTTGCTGCCCATGCCGCGTGCGCGCAAGCCGTCGGCTGCCGTCAGCAGTGAGACCGGCTTGCCTGACGAATCGCAACAGAAGCGGCCGGCGATGTCCTGACAGAGGGTGAGTGCATCGCTGAGCGAGATGTCGGACGGGATCGGTCTCGGCTGGGACATGACCTCGTGTGCCTTGATCACACGCCCTTGATCGACATCCTGAACGAATTCGGCCACGTAGCCGGTCGCCGGTTCAGTGAGGATCTCCTCAGGGGTGCCGATCTGCACAACGGCACCGTCTTTCATGATGCAGACCCGGTCGCCGATGCGCAGCGCTTCGTTGAGGTCGTGCGTGATGAACAGGATCGTCTTATGAACCTCGTCTTGGATCTCCATCATCTCGTCCTGCATCTGACGCCTGATGAGGGGATCGAGCGCGCTGAACGCCTCGTCCATGAGCAGGATGTCGGGGTCTGAGGCGAGCGCCCGCGCCAGGCCGACGCGCTGCTGCATGCCGCCTGAGAGCTGAGCCGGCCGATGCTCGGCGAATGTGGCGAGGCCCACCAGCGAGAGCGCCCGCATCGCTGCTTCGTTCCGGTCCGAACGGTCGACCTTTTGCACCTTGAGGCCGTAGCCAACGTTGTCGATGACGCTTCGGTGCGGGAACAGGGCGAAGTGCTGGAAGACCATGCCCATCTTCTCCCGTCGAAACTCCTGCAGGTCCGTGCCGTCGAGCTTTTGGACATCGACACCGTCCACGATCACCTCGCCGTGGGTCACGTCGTGCAGCTTGTTCACCGTCCGGATGGCGGTCGACTTTCCAGAGCCGGACAGGCCCATCACGACGAAGATCTCGCCCCGATGGACCGAGAAGCTCACGTCGGTCAGCCCGACCACGTGACCCGAGAGCCGCTGCACATCGTTCTTGGGAACGCCCGAACGGGCCAACTCGAAGGCGCGGCCTCTCGGTTGCGGTCCGAAGATCTTGTACACCTCGCTCAGGCGGATGATCTCGTCGCCGTCGGCGGTGCCGTTGGCCGCGTCATCGCTCATATATCCCCCTGGACTCGTCCAGTGTCACGATAGGCGCGTTGCGCGCGCCGGTCGGTAACCCGCGCGCGGGTGACATGTCGGGAATGTGCCGGACCCAGTCGCGCTGCACGGTGCCTCGATTCGGTGGGGACCTGCGAGAATGTATGGCTGTGACGCGCTTGGGGTTCCTGCTGGACAGCGGCGCGTGCATCGGCTGCCACGCGTGCACGGTGGCATGCAAGAGCGAGCATGACGTGCCGCTCGGCGTCAACCGGACGTGGGTGAATTACGTCGAGACCGGCGAGTTTCCCCAGACGCAGCGGCACTTCGCCGTGATGCGCTGCAACCACTGCGACGATGCCCCCTGCATCGAGATCTGCCCGACCGGTGCGCTGTTTCGGGCCTCCAACGGCGTCGTGGACTTCGACGATTCTCGCTGCATCGGCTGCAAGGGCTGCATGAACGCATGCCCGTACGACGCCCTGTACATCTCGCCGGCGACCGGAACTGCGCACAAATGCAACTTTTGCCAGCACCGGCTGGAAGTCGGCCTGGAGCCGTCATGCGTGAGCGTGTGCCCGACGCGAGCCATCACGGTGGTCGATCACGACAACCCCGATGATGCGGCCGCCGTTCGAATCCAACGCGAGGAGCTGCCGGTGCGGGCGCCCGAGCGTCGCACCCTCCCGAAGGTGCACTACGCGGGCACGGTGCCCGAGGCCTTGGATCCGCTGGCCCGCCCCGTGGCCGACGACGGGCTGATCTGGGCCGATTGGACCGGCAGCGCAGCCTGGCCGGCCACGTCGAGCCCTGCGCCGGCCGCACGCACCGCCTACACGGTGGCCCATGACGAGCCTTGGGGCGCCAAGGTGGCCGGCTACATGGTCACCAAGGGTGTGGCCGCAGGTGTGATGCTGTGGGCTGCCGCTGCTGCGCTGCTGGGCTGGGACGACCGTGCTGCGGTCGCCACTGGTCCAGCCGTGATCGCCCTGGTCGCGCTGGCGGTGACGGGTGTCTTGCTCATCGCAGATCTGAAGCGGCCCGAGCGCTTCTGGTACCTGTTCGCCAAGGGACGGCTTCGCAGCTGGATCACCGCAGGTGCGTGGGTGATCATGGCCGACGCTGCTTTGGTGACGCTGTGGGGCATCGCAGGCCTCTGGGGGGGTTCTGCCTGGTTTGTGGTGCTGATCGGCCCGACGGTGTTGTTCTCGCTGATGACCGCTGCCTATACCGCGTTGTTGCTGCGCCAGTGCCGGGGACGCGTGATGTGGGCGGACCGCCCCGTTCTTGCGCTCATCGGCCGGCTGGTCGGCGAAGCCGTGCTGGGAGGCGGCGCGGTGTGGGGAGCCTTCCTGGCCGTGAGGGCAAACGCGGCGATCTTCGCCTGGGTCCCGGTGGTCGCTGCGGGAGTCCTGGCATGGCTGTGGCGTCACGACCGGGAATTCCTGCGGGCGGCCCAGGCGGTACCGCTGTCGTGACGGCCTCAGAGCAGACGGGAGCGGGCGTGCAGCCTGGAGCAACGGGATTGTCGGCTGCGCCACCGCACGCGCAGTGGCATCACTGGACTGAGCTCGACGCCGCCTCGTGGCCCGAGCGCAAGGAACGCAACTACACGCTGGTGCCCACGACCTGCTTCAACTGCGAAGCGGCGTGCGGCCTGGTCGCCTACATCGACCGCGACACCGATGAAGTCGTTCGTTTCGAAGGGAACCCCGAACACCCTGCATCCCGGGGACGCAATTGCGCGAAGGGTCCCGCCACCATCAACCAGGTTCATGACACCGAGCGCATCCTGTACCCGCTGCGCCGGACGGGCGAGCGCGGCGGGGGCGGATGGGAACGGGTGAGCTGGGACGAGGCGCTGGCCGAGATCGCTGCCCGCATCAGAGCGGCCATCGTCGAGGACCGCCGCGACGAGATCATGTACCACGTCGGCCGACCGGGCGAGGACGGGTACACCGAGCGTGTGCTGGTTGCGTGGGGCATCGATGGGCACAACAGCCACACCAACGTCTGCTCCTCCAGCGCCCGGGTGGGCTACGCGACCTGGATGGGGCATGACCGGCCCTCCTCAGACTTCGCCAATGCCGAGGTCATCTTTCTGATCTCGAGCCACCTCGAGGCGGGGCACTACTTCAACCCGCACGCCCAGCGCATCATCGAGGGCCAGCAACGGGGGGCGAAGGTCATCTGTGTCGACCCGAGGCTGTCCAATACCGGCGCCAAGGCCGACCACTGGCTGCCGGCGTGGCCCGGCACCGAACCGGTCCTGCTGCTGAGCCTGACCCACCTCTTGCTCGAAGCCGGTACGTGGGACCGCGCCTTCGTTCATCGCTGGACGAATTGGCAGACCTACCTGGCCCAGACCCGACCTGACCTGCCGCCGACGTTCGAGTCGGTCGAGGTGGCCCTGCGCGACGCGTATGCGGAATACACCCCCGAGCGGGCAGCAGAGCTGTGCGGGGTGGACGCGGACGAACTGCGCGAGATCGCGCGCTCCATTGGTGGGGCGCACGGCCGTTTCGCTTCCCATAACTGGCGTGCCGCGGGGGCTGGCAATTTGGGCGGCTGGCAAACCGCCCGCTGCCTCTTCTTGCTCAATGTGCTCACCGGGTCGGTGGGCACGGTGGGGGGCACGACGGGCGCGGGCTGGCACAAGATGAAGCCGGCGCCGCCGCTGCGTCCGCCGCCGGTCCAGCACTGGAACGAGATGTCGTGGCCGCGTGAGTACCCGCTCAGCCACCACGAGATGTCGATCCTGCTTCCGCACTTCCTGCGAGAAGGCAGGGGCAAACTCGACACGTACTTCACGCGCGTCTACAACCCGGTGTGGACGAACCCTGACGGGTTCAGCTGGCTGGAGGCGCTGAGCGACCCCGAGCGGGTCGGCTGTCACGTTGCACTGACGCCGACGTGGTCGGAGACAGCCTGGTTCGCCGACTTCGTGCTGCCGATGGGTGTCGGCTCCGAACGCCACGACCTGGCGTCGTTTGAGACCCACGCAGGCCAATGGCTGGGCTTCCGTCAGCCGGTCATGCGCCGGTATGCGGAACTGCGCGGCCGCGAACTCGGCCCCGACACTCGTACTCACGAGTTCAATCCGGGCGAGGTCTGGGAGGAGAACGAGTTTTGGATCGACCTGTCGTGGCGGATCGATCCCGATGGCTCGCTCGGCATCCGCCAGTGGTTCGAGAGCCCGTCGCGGCCAGGCGAGCCCATCAGCATCGACGAGTACTACGAAGCGATCTTCACCGACGAGGTACCGGGCTTGGCCGACGACGCTGCGGCTGCGGGCCAGTCGCCGCTCGAGTTCATGCGCGATCGCGGGGCCTACGCCGTGCGAGGCGATCCCTACGGTCACCACGAGCGCGTCGTGCAGCCACCGCAGCTGACCGGCACCGCGCTCGGCGATGACGCGGTCTACCGGCCGGTGCGCGACTCGGTCCGTGGCGCTGCCATGTCGTTGCCCCCGCTCGGGGACGGTTCAGTGGCGGTGCAGGTCGCGGGAGCGGCCCGTCAAGGGTTCCCGACGCCGTCGCGCAAGCTCGAGCTGTACTCCACGACGTTGGCCGAGTGGGGCTGGCCCGAGCACGCGACACCTGGCTGGATTCCCAGCCACGTGCACTGGCAGCGGTTGGATCTTGCCGGCGACGAGCGGATTCTGGTGCCGACGTTCCGCATTCCGACACTCATCCACACCAGGTCGGCGAACGCCAAGTGGCTGGCAGAGATCAGCCACCGCCATCCTTTGTGGATCCACCCCTCAGATGCCGAAGCGCTCGGCATCGAAATGGGAGGCCTCGTGCGGATCAGCACCCGCATCGGCCATTTCGTGATCTCGGCATGGCGCACCGAGGGCATTCGCCCAGGTGTTGTGGCGGCCTCGCACCACATGGGCCGTTGGCGGCTCGACCCCGCAACCAAGCCTGAGGCTGAGCCCCAAGCAAGAGGTCGTGCTGATGACGCCCGACCCAGGTCGTGGGCCGGTGGTCCCGCAGAAATCCAGCGGGACGGCACGGTGTGGAAACTCCGGCGCACCGGGTCGATGTCGCCGTTCGATTCTGACGATCCCGATTCTGAGCGGGTGTGGTGGAACGACACGGGCGTGCACCAGAACTTGACGTTCTCGGTGCAGCCTGACCCGATTTCGGGCATGCAGTGCTGGCATCAGCGGGTGCGTGTGGGACCCGCCGAACCCGGTGATCGTTATGGGGACGTCGTGGTCGACACCCAGCGCGCCCGGGCCGCATACGAGGAGTGGCTGGCGATGACACGACCGGCGCCCGGCCCCGGCGGGCTCCGCCGCCCGAAATGGCTGGCGCGCCCGATGAAGCCTCACGCAGACGCCTACCGCCTCGATTCCTGAGCCGGATGGTTCTAGCTGGGCTTGTGTGCCTTGCGGGAACCGGCCTCCCAATCCTCCATCTCGGGCGCATCGGTGACGGTGCCCAGCACGTTGAGCTGCGGTGCCTCGCGCAGTGATCGCTTCAGTTCGGCGAAACCGGGGAAGCGGGCCAGCTCGATGACCGCGTTCCACAACGGCACCGCTTGCTCGTCCGATGGGACTCGTGAGATCACCGGTCCGAAGAAGGACAATCCGTCGGGCGGTTCGAACGTGATGATCGGTGTGCCCACGTCACGCCCGGTGCGGCTCAGGGCGAGCTCGGTTTCCGCCTCGATTTCGGCATCCCAGGAGTCGTCGTCGACTGCGAGCGCATACTCGGTGGGCAGTCCGGCGGTGGCCAGCGCTCCAGCGGTGTGCTCCGCGGTGCCGATGCGGTCTCGCAAGCCTGATCCCTTCGGCATCTCCCAGTAGTGCTGACCCATCGCGTCGTACAGCGGCCCCATGACGTTGCGGCCGAGATCCGCTCGTACTTTGGCGGCGACCCGCAGCATCCGCAGCCCGGCGGTGTGCCCCTGCTCATACCCGGCCGGGAAGTCTTTGGCATAGTCCCGGTCCTTGTTCAGGACGCGCAGCGAGATGAAGCGCCAGTCCACCGTGTAGCCGGTCTGGGCAACCACCTTTTCGACCCAGCGCGACGTGATCCATGCAAACGGGCACACCGGGTCCCAGAAGAACTCGAGATCGGGTGGTGTGTCAGCATCCGTTCCGGTGTCTGTAGTACTCATGCGCGCATGGCTAGCACATGCGCCCCACAGCCATGAGTGGTCCTGCCGGTGGCGTGCCGGCGCCCGAGATGGTCGAAGTGGCCGACGGAGTCGAGCTCGCACTGCACTGCCTGGGCGGCGATGGGCCGCCGCTGCTGTTCGTGCATGCCACGGGTTTCAACGGCCGAACCTACGGACCGCTGACGAGCCGCCTGACCGAGCACTTCACCGTCTGGGCGCCTGACCTTCGCGCCCACGGCTGGAGTCCGCCGCCCGTTGATCGGGACTTCTTGTGGACGACGCTGGCAGCCGACTTGCTGGGGATCGTCGACCACTTGGGGATCGCCCACGGGGAGTTGGACTGTGTCGGCCATTCGATCGGCGCGGCGACTCTGCTGCTGGCCGACACGCTGCGGCCCGGCACCATCGGGCGCATGTACGGCTACGAGCCGGTCGTGTGGCGTCTCGAAGATCAATTCGGCCCGGGTGAGAACCCGTTGATCGCTCTCACCACGAAGCGCCGGGAGGAGTTCGCCTCACGGGGCGAAGCCTTCGAGCGATTCGCCTCCCGCCCGCCCTTCGGCGGCGTGCGGGCCGATGCGCTGGCGAGCTATCTCGCAAACGGATTCGAAGACCTGCCCGATGGCTCTGTGCGGCTGCGCTGCCGCGCCGCGGACGAGGCAGCGACCTACGACGGCGAATGGGTCTCGACCACTGCTCGCCTGGAGGGCAGCGCTACTCCGGTGGTCATCGGCAAGGGCCTGGAGATGACCTTTGAGGACATCGGCGTGCCGGCGCACGAGGCTCTGCCCAACTCGAAGCTGATCACGTATCACGGGCTGGGGCACTTCGGGCCCTTCGAGGCGCCTGACGTGATCGCCTCTGACGCGCTGGCGACCGTGCTCGGTCACGAACCCGCAGGCACGCACTCCGAGACGAACTCCACCAAGTAGTCGGCGATCCGCTCGGGCTGGTCGCGATGAGCGACATGGCCGCAGTCGGCCAGCATGTGGCCCCTGGCATCAGGCGCTGAGCGGACGATTGTGGACACCTGCGCCTCGGTGCCGTACTGGTCGCCCTCGCCCTGAAGCACCAGGACCGGGCAGGCGATGCGCTCGATCAGCGGCCGGATGTCCCAGTCGCGAAACTGCGGGGTCAGCCAGACGTCTCGCCAGCGTTCGAATGCGAGGCGCGGATGGTCGTGGTGGCGGGCGAGCCCGGAGATGACCGGCTCGCGCTGGCTGTCGATGGCACGAATGCCATCGATGCAGACGTCCTCGATGAATGAGTGCGGCGCGATCACGGCCACGCCGAGCGGCACGACTGATTCCAGTCCCGCTGCTATCAGCGAGATGGATGCTCCGTCGCTGTGCCCGATGAGCACGGGCGAGCGGATACCGAGTTCGTGGAGCACTGCGGGCAGCACTTCGGTGGCCTCGCGCTCCATGAAGCCGTCGCTGTAGGTCTCGGGCACCGGGTCTGAGCGTCCGTAGCCGCTGCGGTCGTAGGCGATGACGTCGAGCCCACATCGGCGCGCCAGCACTTCGGGCAGTTCCCGCCATTGGGTGATGCTGCCGAGGCCCTCGTGCAACATCACGATCACGGGGCTTGCGCTGCCGTGTCGGTGCCCGGTGCCGGTGCCTCCAGGAGAGATCTTGCGGTATGCGATGCCGACGGCGTCGAGCTGCACGTGACCGTCCACGGTGACCAGCTCGTCGATCACGTTGCCATCCGGCGTGGGGGAGATGCCCAATGGTTCCCAAGGCACTGGTTCGTCATTCGCGCAGTGCCCCGCGGCCAGCCGCTCAGCCCCAGGCGCGTGCAACAGCGCGGGGCAGCTCTTCGATCCATTGGATGAGGTCGTGGCCGCAGACGCGCTCGGTCCAGTCGTGCGGCGATTTTGCGAAGTGCAGCCATGCTGCCCACGCCTCGGTGGCCTGGTGGAAACCGCCCTCGAGAGTGCCGGCACACAGGTGCACGAACGGAGCTTCGGCGGCGTTCCAGTTCATCTGCTCGTTCGGCGGCATGCCGGTGGAATACGCCATGGCGTGACCGAACTTGTCGCGGTGCATGTGACCGACGGCGAGAGCGTGACCTCCGCCGTCGGATGCGCCGAATACGCCGCGCTGGCTGCGGTCGCCCGAAACGCCGAAGGACTGCTCAGCCCATGCGGTCAGCTCTTCGACGAAGAAGCGCTGGTGGCGGTCGAAACGGTCGTTGTCGAAGCCCGGCAGGTACTCCATGGCCCGTTCATTCCCATAGCCACCCATCGGCGCGGAGTGCGCGGCGACCAGCACGAAGCGGGGCACCGTTTCGTTGGTGATGCCGGCGTCGAGCCGGCGGATGTACGGGCCGATCATGCCGCCGTCAGTGGCATACAGCACTGGCAAGGGCTCTGCGTGGGAGTGCTGAGGCGGCAGGTACACCGTCACCTTGCGCTTCGAGCGAAGTGACGTGCTGTCGACGGTGTGCTCCTGGATTTCCCCGCGCAGCTCGTCGTCGGGGTGCGAGGGCAATTCGGCGGGTGCCTCGGGCCCGCGGAACCGGTGCGGCACCGGGCCGCGCTGGCCGCCCAGCAGGCTCCCGGCGTCGTCGAGCGGCCAGAAGCCATAGCCGATCACCGCTTCAGGCAGACGCTCGATGCGCACGCTGAGCGCCCACAGGTCGTTGCGAGTCCCGTCGCTGGCCCCGTCGCCGTTGTCGCCGCCGACCCGCCACATCGGCAGCTCGATGACCGGTCCGGGCAGCACGCCGGCGGCATCGCTGCGGCAGGCGAAGGTGAGCTCGTCGCCGTCATCCCAGCAGCCGGCAGGGTCCGCCTCGAGCCGCTCTTCGAGGAATGCAGGGCTCGGATCACGCCAGACGCGGCAGAGGCGTTGACCCGGCGGAAGTCCGCCTTCTTCAGCGCGCTCGCGAGCGAGCTCACGGTTGCGTCGATCTATCTCGGTGCGGCGCTGCGCCAATGTCGGCAGGCCAATGCGGGCGCGGGCCTCGTCGTCGACGCTGCCGTCGACGGGTGCCAGCGCCAAGTCGCCCAGGTGCGTGGTGACGACGGTCCCGAATTGCTGGGGCCTGCCACTCAGCAGGCTCATCTTGTCGGCGCATTCGGCGAAGACGGCACCGGCGCCCGGCACGCCCTCGCGGTGAGCGCGCGCAGCCAGCTCGCCAGCGATGGAGAACATCTGCGGGCCGCCGTGAACGCTGAGCGCTCGAGCCGCTCGCAGTGCATTCGCTCCCTGGGCCTGTTGCAGTTCGGGCGTGCGCGCCAGCAACTGGACCAGCATCGGAATTTCGGCAGGCTCCGCCATCTCGATCCGGGCCAGCAGGTCGCCGACACCGTCCGCCGCCGAGTCGCCCCCGGCCGTACCCGGGTTCTCCGTGCCCTCGCCGTCCATGCCGCCCTCCGACCGAGCCCATGCGTCGGGGATCCGTTTGGTCCCTGGTCGCGCTGCGAGGCTACTGTCGGCACCGGAACCGCTGCCGGGGCCCTGGCGCCACTGCGGCGGTGTGACCTTCGGGCGCATACCGATGCGCCCGCTTCGATAAAGGAGTTTCGGTGAGCGAAGAACCCCTGGTCCTGGTCGAACAGCGCGGTTACGTGCAGATCCTCACGTTGAACCGGCCGGATGCGATGAATGCATTCAACATGGCGCTGTCGGAGGCGCTCGGAGAAGCGCTCGACGCCCTTGATGCCAATCCCGACGTTCGTGTCGGTGTGATCACCGGCGCTGGGCGGGGATTCAGCGCCGGCATGGACCTCAAGGCGTTCGTCAGCGGCGGCGGAATCGACGCGATGCCGAACCCGGCCGGACGCGGCTTCGGCGGCATTGCCGAGCGCAGCGCGGCCAAGCCGCTCATCGCCGCCGTGGAGCGTTTCGCCTTGGCGGGCGGCCTCGAGGTGGCGCTGTCGTGCGATCTCATCGTGGCGTCGGAGGGCACGATGCTCGGCATTCCCGAGGTGGGCGTGGGTCTGTTCGCGGGTGCCGGCGCGCTGCTGCGCCTGCCGCGCCAGCTTCCTTACAGCCTCGCCATGGAGATGGCGTTGACCGCTGAGCCGATCACCGCCGAAGTTGCCCACGAACACGGCATGGTCAACCGGGTCTGTCCCAAGGGCGAGGCGGTCAACGTGGCCGTCGAACTCGGCGAGCGCATCGCCCGTAACGCGCCGAAAGGTGTCCGTGCCTCCAAGGCGCTGATCCGCAACGTGCTGGGCGTGGCCGAGGATGACTTCTGGGCGTTCCAACAGCCGGCGCTCGAGGACGTCTTTGCATCGGCGGACGCCATCGAAGGAGCTACTGCATTCGCTGAGCGGCGCGATCCGAATTGGGAGGACCGCTGAGCCGCTGGGCCGAACGCGGCGACATTCCCCGCGGTGCCGCGTACGACGACCGCTGGGCACGCAAGGCAGCGCGCGGCGAATCCGTCCATGGCGAGGCTGACCTGGTCGACTCGCTGACGCCGCGAGGCGGCAGCGTGCTCGATGCCGGCTGCGGGACCGGCCGCGTGGCCATTGAGCTGGCCCAGCGCGGCTTCGACGTGGTCGGCGTCGATCTCGACCCCGGGATGCTCGACCTGGCGAGGGACAAGGCGCCCGGCTTGCCATGGATCGAGGGCGATCTTGCTGGCACGGTCGTCGCAGACGAAGCCGGAGAGCGGCGCAGTTTTGATGCTGTCGTTGCCGCGGGCAACGTGATGATCTTCCTCGAACGCGGCACTGAAGCCGCAGTCGTTGCCAACATCGCAGCACACCTGCACGCGGGCGGCGTGCTCGTGGCGGGCTTCCAGCTCAGCGACGGGTACATGCAGTTGCACGTATACGACGCACTCGCCGAACGCAACGGTCTGGAACTCGAAGCCCGCTTCTCGACGTGGGAAGGCGCCCCGTTCGACGGCGGCGACTACGCCGTCTCGGTTCACCGCCGCAACATCTGAACACGAGACGCCCGAACGCCAGGCGCTGGTGCGAGCCGCATAAGAGGAAGCGCCAATAGGTGAACCATTCCGTTGTCGCACCAGTCGTTTCCCGCTCTTGTTCGCTGTCGCTCACGGGCCGCTCGGGCCACGGCTTCGCCTGTCGGCTCAGCCTCTCAGCGACACGCACTGACTGTCATGCAGCGACGGTCAGGCGTTTGCCTGGGCCGGGCGGCGAGGGGCCCACTTCTGTCCCCAGTTCTCCAGCGCTCCCAGAACCGGCTTGAAGTCCAGAGCGGCCTCGGTGGGGATGTACTCGAAGCGAGGCGGGCGTTCTGAATACTGGCGCCGTTCGAGCAGACCGCTCTCGACGAGGTGGCTGAGTCGACTGGTCAGCACCGTGGGGGCGATGCCGAGATTGTTCTGGATGTCATCGAAACGGGAGAGCCCCAAGAGCACGGTGTCGCGCAGGATCAGCGGGGTCCACCACTCGCCCACGAGCTCAAGCGACTGCGCGATCGGACACGCCATGTGCCCGAAACTCTTGCGTTTCATAGATTCAAGGTACCAAATGTCGGGGTTCAGGCGGCCGAGCGAGAGGAAAACCAATGAGAGTCGGAACGATGCTGTCGATGCCGGGTGATGTGGTCGGCACCGATGTGCTGATCGAGCGTGCAGTCAACGCGGAGGCTTCGGGCTTCGCGTCTGCGTGGCTTCCGCAGGTCGGAACAGTCGATGCGCTGACTGCGCTGGCGCTTGCCGGCCATGAGACGTCGAGCATCGAACTCGGCACGGCGGTGGTGCCGACGTACCCGCGCCATCCCGTGATGCTGGCCGAGCAGGCACTGACGGTGCAGAACGCCGCTGGCAACCGGCTGGCGCTCGGCATCGGGCTCAGCCACCGCTTCTTCATCGAGAACAGCCTCGGCCTCGACTACTCGAAGCCCATTCCGCACACCCGCGAGTACCTGACGATTCTCAATGCGTTGCTCGCTGGTGAGGCTGTGGAGCATCGAGGCGACGAGTACAGCGTGAAGGCGGAGGTCAACGTGGTCGATGCTGCCAAACCGCCAGTTCTGGTAGCTGCGCTCGGCCCGGCGATGCTGCGCCTGTGCGGGCGGCTCGCTGACGGGACGATCACGTGGATGGGCGGCATCGAGTACTTGGGTGAGGTGGCGATCCCCACGATGAGTGCTGCTGCGGAGTCCGCTGGTCGACCTGCGCCGCGCTTCGTAGCCATGGTGCCGGTGCTGTTGTGCGATGACGCCGATGCGGGACGCGAAGCGGTCAACAAGGCGTTCTTCATGTACGGGCGCATTCCGAGCTACCGGGCCACGCTCGATCGGGGTGGAGCGGAACTGCCCGCAGATGTAGCCGTGATCGGCAATGCCGACGAGGTCGAGTCGGGTGTGGCGGCGTTCTCCGAGGTCGGCGTCACCGATTTCGCCGCCGTGGTGCCGCCGTCGACGCCGACTACCGAGGCCACCGGGGAGCTGCTGGCGAGCTTGGCCGCGGCGCACAATCGCTAGGCAGCCGAGGGCCGAGCCGGGAGCCGGGTGGCCACCAGGCTCGCCAAGGCTGCGGCGGATCCGAGGTAGGCGAACGCCCAGCGGAAGGTGCTGATCGTGGGCTCGCCCGACGCGCTGGTACTGAGGACCGCTACCAGGATGGCGACGCCGATTGCCCCAGCGAGCTGGCGTGCTGTCTGGGCGACCGCACCGGCGACGCTGAAGTGCGCAGGGTTGACCTCGGAGACCGCCGCCCCGTTCAGGATGGCTGGGCCGGCGCCGATGCCGGCTCCCAGCAGCAGCAGAGCTGGGAGCACATCGAACAGGTAGTGCGGATCCGGTCCCGCTCGCACGCAAAGCCACAGCGCACCCAGGGTGAACAGCAGCAATCCGGGGATCACGACGGCGCGGAATCCGAAACGATCCGCAAGCGGCCCGCTCACATTTGCGGAGATCAAGGCCGTGACCGGCAGCGTGACGATCGCGACGCCCACGGTCACGGTGGAGTATCCGGCAATCTCGGTGAAGTAGAGCACCATGGCCAGCAGCGACGCGAAGAAGCCGAGACCGAACAGGAAGAGCGACGTGAACGCGATGCGGAACGATGAGACGGCCAGCAGCGCTCGCGGCACGATGGGCGCCGGATGCCGAGCGGAGCGTCGGGCGACGGCGACGATCGACGCCGCGCACATCACCAGCAAGCCGAGCACCGCCGGTGAGGCCCATCCCCATTCCTGTCCCTGAACGATTGCCAGCGCAAGGCCGCCTGTCGCGCCGCCGAGCAGCGCCGCTCCGACGAGGTCAGGGGTACCGGCTTCGGGTTGACGCACGCTCTCGGTCAGCACTCTGATGCCCCAAACCAGCGCAACGATGGCCACAGGGACATTCAGGGCGTAGGCCCAACGCCAAGAGCCGTATTCGATCAGAAGGCCACCGACGACGGGACCAACCGCGGTCGACAGCGCGAGCGTCGAGCTCCAGACCGCAACCGCAGTGCCGCGCCGTTCGATCGGCCACGCGGCGACCGCGAGCCCGAGCGATGCCGGGGCCATCATCGCTGCGCCGACTCCTTGCAGCCCGCGCATCACGATGAGTATCGGCAGCGAGGGTGCGAGAGCGGCCAATCCGGCGCCGACCACGAAGCAGGTGATGCCGATGTTGAGCATTCGCAGACGGCCGAACCGATCGGCCCAGCGTCCGGCCACGACCAGGAAGCCTGCGAAGCTGACCATGTAGAAGGTCAGCACCCATGAGGTGTCAGCGGTGCTGGCGCTGATGAACTCCCGACCGATGTCAGGAACGGCGACATTGGTGATCGACAGGTCGAGCCCCACCACGAAGTTGGTGAGCGCTGTCGCGCCGAGCACCTTCCATGCTTGCCGCGAGACACGGGCAGTGGTCGGGGGAGTGACTTGTCTCACGATAGTCACTCTAGCGAAGAAGGAGCCTGACGGCTCGTGGTCGCAATGGCGACGGGATCAGTCGGTGGGAAGGCGCGCGAGGAGCTCGATCTTGCGCTCCTCGTATTCGTCGAAGCTGATCTCGTCGTTGTCGAACTGGTTCTGAACCTCTTCGACCAGGCGAATCAGGTCCGCCGCCGACAGTTCCTCATCGAGGTTGCCGTCGAGCACGGCGCCAGTGCCATCGGGCTCGTCCGTCTCGGCGACCAGCGGTCCGCTCTGGGGGATCTTGCCCATGCGCTTGGCGCGCTTGGCCTCGGCCTTTGCCTTCTTGGCCCGGTCCCTCTGCAGTTTCTCGAACGTCGTGCGACCAGCAGCCATGACATCACCTCGCCCCTCTCCAGCGACCGATGCTACTGGGGGCCTGCCTGACTCCCGCCGCAGCTCAGCGGTTCAGATCGAGGACCAAGCGTGGCCCGCATAGCGGGCGCGGAGCAGCTTCTTGTCGATCTTGCCGGTGCCCGTCAACGGAATCTCGTCCGCGACGACGATGTCGTCGGGCAGCCACCACGACGCCACACGCGGTCGGATCGCATCCACGACGGCGTCGGCGTCGAGCACCGCGCCGTCGGCCAGCTCGACGACGAGCAGGGGACGTTCGCCCCAGCGTTCGTGCGGCAGGCCGATGACCGCGGCGGCCGCGACGCCCGGCGCAGCGAGGGCGGCGTTCTCCAGCTCGATCGAGCTGATCCACTCGCCGCCGCTCTTGATCACATCCTTGGAGCGGTCGGTCAGTGTCAGGTAGCCCTCTGGGTCCAATGCGCCGACGTCGCCAGTTCGCAGCCAGCCGCCGTCGGTGGACGGCAGGTGCCCCTCGGCGAATGCGCCGGGCTCTGCAAGCTCGCCGAGGTAGTACGCGCCGCACATCCATGGACCGCGTGCCTGTATCTCGCCGACACTGCGACCGTCATGTGGCAAGGCTTTGCCCTGCTCGTCGACCACCCGCAGTTCGATGCCGTACAGCTCGCGGCCGGCCTTCGCCTGGCGGGCTCGCTGATCGTCACGGCTGGCGCGCTGGACTCGATGGGTGAAGCGCCCCGAGGTGCCCTGGGTCATCTCGGTCATGCCCCAGACATGGCTGACCGTGACGCCGTAGTCGTCTTCGAGCGTGTCGGTGAGCACCCGGGGCGCGGCGGCGCCGCCGACCGCGACCTTCTCCAGGGACGGCACGGTGCGACCGGTGGCCTGCAGGTACTGCACGACGCCCAGCCAGATCGTGGGAACCCCAGCCGAGAACGTGACGTCTTCGGCTTCGATCAGGTCGACGAGCGCTTCTGGGTCCAGGTTGGGTCCGGGCAGCACGAGCTTCGCGCCGCTCATTGCCGTGGCGAACGGCAGCGCCCAGCCGTTCACGTGGAACATCGGAACGGCGCCGAGCACCGCGTGGCCCGAGTGGATGTCGTGCCCGTCCCCGGTGCAGCAGGCCCACGTCTGCAGCACGATCGAGCGGTGGCTTTGCAGGACGCCCTTGGGGTTGCCGGTCGTGCCCGACGTGTAGCAGAGCGTGGCGGCCGAGCGCTCGTCGAATTCGGGCCACGCGGCGGGTCCCGCGGTGCCCCCAATCCAGTCCTCATATGCGATCTCGCCGGGCAGGCCCGCGGGCGTGTCCAGCCGGCCGAGCACCACCCAGCGGCGAACCGAGGGCGTGCGTGCAGCCAGGCGGACTGCAATGTCGATGAACGACGGGTCGACCAGCACGATGCTGTCGGCGGCGTCGTTGAGGATGTATGCCAGTTGGTCGTCGTGAAGCCGTGGGTTGACGGTGTGCAGCACGGCGCCGATCCCGGTGATGCCGTAGTAGGCCTCGAGATGGCGGTGGTCGTTCCAGGCGATGGTGGCCACCCGCTCGCCAGGATCGATGCCGTCGGCGGTCAGGGCGGCTGACAGCAGGCGCGCTCGCTTGCCGACCTCGCCCCAAGTGCTGCGCGTGGTGACGCCGGCTGAGTCCACAGCCACGACATCGGTGCCGGCATGGCTGCGCGCCGCATAGGAGATGAGGGTCGAGACCAGCAACGGCCGGTCCATCGTGTTGCCGAACAGGGCCGGCTCGGCGGGCTCCGCGGACATCAGCGGCGACGTTTCGCCGGCCTCAGCGCGCCGCAGCTCATCGGAGCAGACGGAAGAACGCCCGCACGTCGTCAACGAACAACTCGGGTTGTTCGAACGCCGCGAAGTGCCCGCCTGCGGGCATCTCGGACCAGTGGCGAATGTCTGAGTAGATCGGCTCGGACCAGGCACGCACCGGCGGGATGATCTCGTAGGGGAACTTGGCCACGCCGGTGGGCACGTCCACCGTCATGCGGGGCATCTGCCGGAAGCTTTCCCAATACAGGCGGCCCGACGAGGCTGCGTTCGCGTTCAGCCAGTAGAGCATGACGTTGTCGAGCATCTCGTCTCGGCCGAGCGTGTTCTCTGGGTGGCCGTCGCAGTCCGTCCATGCCCAGAACTTCTCCAGGATCCACGCAGCCTGACCGGCGGGCGAATCGGTGAGGCCGTAGCCCAGCGTTTGCGGCCGGGTGGATTGCTGCTTGGAGTAGCCCGAGTCCCAGTCGTTGTAGCGCTTTGCCGCTGCGAGGGCGCCGAGTTCCTCCTCGTTGGGCTCACGGTCTTTCGGGCGGCTGCCCCGCATCACCATGTTCAAGTGGATGCCGAGACACACGTCAGGGTGACGGCTGCCGAGCGCGCTGGTGACCGCGGAGCCCCAGTCGCCGCCCTGTGCGCCGAAGCGGTCGTAGCCCAGGCCAGCCATCAGCTCGGCCCAGCAGTCGGCAATCTTCTCGACGCCCCAGCCCGCCTCGGTCGGCTTGCCGCTGAAGCCGTAGCCCGGCAGTGACGGGCAGATCACGTGGAAGGCGTCGGCCGCACTCCCGCCATGGGCGACCGGGTCGGCCAGGGGCTCGATGACCTTGTGAAACTCGACCACCGAACCGGGCCAGCCGTGGGTGATGACAACGGGCATCGCATCGGGCTCGGGGGAGCGCACGTGGATGAAGTGCACGTCCATGCCATCGACGTCGGCCATGAACTGGTCGAACCGGTTGAGGGATGCTTCGCGGGCTCGCCAGTCGTAGGTGTTGGCCCAGTAGTCGCAGACTTCCTGGACGTAGGCGAGCGGGATCCCCTGGGACCAGTCGTCTACTGGTTCTTCTTCTGGCCAGCGAGTTCTCGCCAGGCGGTCCTTGAGGTCTGCTAGCTGCTCGTCAGCGACGTTGATCTGGAACGGTTCGATGCGCATTCGAGCACGGTAGTCCGCAGGTGTGACGTCGCCCCGGGGTGCACGAGGGCAGGGGCGCCCGTGCTTCAAACAGATGCGGCGCTCTTTGTTGGCTCGCGGGGTCGCAGGGGCGCCGCATAACTGCGCGCGGCCGCCCCTACCCACGCACACCCCTTGTTTCGTGGCGCGTTCGGCGGCTTGCTCAGTCGTAGACGAAGCCGAGTTCTGCTGGTGGGGGGAGTTCGCCTCCTATGTGGCCCTCGGCTCGGAGGCTTGCGACTTGGTCTTGGTTGAGACCGGCTACTTCGGCCATGACTTCGTCGGTGTGCTGGTCGAAGAGGGGGGAGGGGCCTGCTTGGGCGGGGCGGGCTCCGTCGAGAGTGAAGGGGCTGGCTATGTGTCGCATCGCACCCGTGATGGGGTGCGCGACGATCTCGATGTGGCCGGCTAGGGGTTGATGTGCGGGTGCGGTCCAGGGGTCCCTGCAGGGCTCGGTGCGGGCGCCTGCGTCGTGCAGCACGGACTGCAGCTCGGCTCGGGTTCGGGTGGGGGCACCGCCGTTGCGTTCGCTCTCTTCGAGCAGACCTGTGATGACCGGCGCAGTCTCGGTTGCGTCGGCGACGACGGCGAGCCAGCCGTCTGTGGCTTCTATAAAGCCACTCCAGGCCGTTCCGGGTTCTCGGTTTCCCATCCGGCCGATGTCTCGGCCCGCCATCGATGCCAGCACGAGCGCTTCGCCGTTGTGCTGCCAAGTTCCTTCCTGCTGGGAGACGTCGATCTCAATGCCTCTGCCGGTGCTCTCGGCGTGGTGCAGGCCGCTGAGCAGGGCGAATCCTGCAGCGATGCCGGCGATGGGGTCGGGGAAGTAAATGTTGGAGATGCGGGCGCCCTCATGCTCGTAGCCCTGCCGCTGCCCGAGGCCGCCCATTGCCTCGATGATCGAGCCGAAGCCGACTGCGCCGGAGTAGGGACCGTCGACGCCGAATGCGGGCATGCGCACCAGCACGATACGGGGGTTCACCGCGGCCAGCGTGGCGAAGTCCAGCCCGAGCTGGGGCAGCACATGGGCCGAGAAGTTGGCGACCAGGGCGTCGCAGTTGCGCACGAGTTCCAAGAACGCGGCCTTGCCTTCGGTTGTTGCCAGGGTGACCACGCAGTCGCGCTTGCCCTTGTTGACGGCGTTGAAATGGCCGCCTGCCTCGTAGAAACGGTTGTCATGGACCAGGTGCTCGAGGCCCGGCGCCATGCCATGGTCATAGGGCCGCTGAGTGCGGAAGCCGTCGAAGGGATTCTGGGCCTCGATCTTGATGACGTCGATATCAAGCGGCGTCAGCAGGTTGCCGATATAGGGACCAGCCCAGGCGATGGTCATCTCGATGACCCGCAGACGACCGGTGGGGCGCAGTTTGGCGGCGGGGATGTCGGCTGGCGTTGAGCGATCCGTCGGGGTTGCGTCAGCGGCCGTCGAAGGCTCGAGCGTCGAACTTCGGGCCGCCCTGGCCGCGACTGCGGGGAGCTGGTCGGCGCCGCGTTCGCTGACTCGTTGGGCCCGCACCGGCAAGCCGGGAGCGGCGAACGGCTGGATCGGGGCGGACACGGAGCCCGACGGCGTCTCGACGGTGCCGAGGAAGCCGCGTTCGGCGAGGTGCTCGTCTGCCAACGCATCGAGCGGGGTCATCACCATGCCGACGGCCCACGGCGTTTCCAGCGCAAACTGGAACAGCTCCCGCTTGGTGCGGGCCGCGTACCAGGGCTCAATGACCTCGCGAATCTTGTCGATGTGGCGGACCCTGCGGTGGCGGTGGCTCAGCTCGGGATCATCGATCCACTCGGGCACGCCGATGTGCAAGCACTGCATCTCCCAGTCGTCCCGCCGGAGCGATCCCGGGCACACGTAGCCGTCGGCGCATCCGATGGCGCCCGATGGGTACGCCGTGGGCGGGTGCGGCCCCACCAGCGGCCTCCGTCGCTCGCAGTGCAGCGAGTCGCAGTAGCACAGCTCGACGGCGGTCAGCAGCGCGCCCAGCCACGACACATCCATGTGGGTTTCGGCCCGTCGCAGGATCAGGTGGGCAGCCCACGCTGCTAGGCCGCCAGCGCAATATTGGGCCTGCCAGCCCGGCAGTCGCAGCGGCTCGGCACCCTCGTCGCCGTTGAAGCCCAAGAATCCGGTGGCGGTCTGCACCAGCAGCTCGTCGGCGATCACGCCGGGATCGTCGGCGCCCGCACCCCAGGCGGTCACCGTCACGAGCTTGGGCACACGCTCGCCCTCGGCAGCGCGGGCGGCCAGCCGCTGAGGATCCCACGGCCCGTCGGCAAGCCCGGCCAGGGTGTCGCTGGCAATCACCACGTCCGGCCACAACGGGTCCAAGCCGTCAGCAGCGCAGTTCAGCTTTCCAGCGTTCAGATGCACATACAGCGGGCTCAGCTCGCCGGACTGCAGCGGAACATCGTCGACCGGCTGGCGCCGAGCAGGGTCGCCACCCGGCGGCTCGACCTTGACCACCGTGGCACCAGCGCCTGCCAGCAGCCGACCGGCGAACGGCCCGGCAATGCCGGTGGCCAGCTCGAGCACCCGCATCCCCGCCAGCGGCGGTCGCTCCGCCGCTTCGGCGTCGATCGAATCGGGCACCGGATCACGGTATCGGTTGCGCTCACGGCATTGCGGGCTGTGGGCGTGGGTGCAAGGCCCCTGTCATGGCAGGTGCAGAGAGGGGTTCGGTAGGGTCCGCGGATGAGTTCCGAACATCCGCACAACGGCCAGCACACCGGCGTCACGGTCTGTTTGAGTTTTGACTTCGACGCAGTCTCGATCTGGACGGGTCCCCGTGGGTCACGGTCGCCCAACCTGACCGCCCGTGGCGAGTTCGCATCCATCGGCGCGCACCGGCTGCTCGACCTGATGGGCGAGCGCAGCATCCCGACCACCTGGTTTATCCCGGGCCACACCATCGACACTTTCGGCGACGTCTGTGCCCGGGTGGTCTCTGACGGTCACGAGGTGGGTTACCACGGCTACTGCCACGAGGCCCCGTCGTCGAAGCGCGACGAAGCCGACGAGCGGGCCATCCTCACCCGATCCATGGACTGCCTGGAACGGCTCTCGGGCAGCCCGCCGGTCGGGCACCGGGTACCGGGCGGCAACTGCGGGGACCGCTGGATCAGCCTGCTCATGGAGCACGGCTTCTCCTACGACTCCTCGATGGCCCGCAACGACTACGCGCCCACCTGGTGCCGCTTGGGCGACGTGCCCACCACCGACGGGCCCCACCGCTTCGGCGACGAGGTGGACCTGGTGCAGCTGCCGTTCGACTGGATCCTCGACGACTGGCCCTATTTCAGCTACGACGGGCCAACGGTCCAGGGGTTGCGCACACCCGATCATGTCTATGACGTGTGGTCGGCCGAGTTCGATTATCTGAACGTACGTGTCGGCAGCGGGGTGTTCGTGCTCACCATGCATCCCCAGTGCATCGGCCGGGGCAGCCGCATGCTGATGCTCGAGCGGCTCATCGACCACATGGCGTCCCAGCCCGGGGTGACGTTCGCCACGATGGCCCAGGTAGCCGATGACTTCCGGGCTGCCGCGACGCCCGGCGACTGTGCCAATCGTCGCCTCTAGCAGGCGAGCGGCGAACCGCCACCGATCAACAAGCGATAGCTTGCCGCCGAGCGTCGCGACGCTGATGCGGCTGCATCACCAGACCGGGAGAGCCTGCGCATGATCGGACGACCCAGGGCGGCTGTGGAGGGTCTGCCGGAGTACAAGCCCGGCCGGTCGGCTGCGCAGGCCGCCGCCGAGCACGATCTGGCCGAGGCGATCAAGCTGGCCTCCAACGAGAACGCCAACGACCCGCTGCCGTCGGTGGCGAAGGCGGTCGCCGAAGCGGCCTTGGGCATGAATCGCTATCCCGACCATCGCTGCATGGAGGTGCGCGAAGCGCTGGCCGACCGGCACCGCGTGGAGCTCGACCAGGTCACGGTGGGCTCAGGTTCGGTGGGCGTGCTGCAGCAGCTCTTTGCTGCCTATGTCGACCCCGGCGACGAGGTGGTGTACCCCTGGCGCTCGTTCGAAGTGCACCCGGTGTTCTGTGCCACCTCGGCCGCCCGCGCCGTCACCGTGCCGCTGACCGACCATAACTTTGACCTCGACAGCGTGGTTGCAGCCGTGACGGATCGCACCAAGATCGTCGTGCTGTCCACGCCCAACAACCCGACCGGCACCGTCTGCACGACGGCCCAGCTGTTGGGGCTATTGGCCGCGGTGCCCGACGACGTCATCGTGGTGATCGACGAGGCCTACCGGGAGTTCGTCACCGACCCTGCAGTGGCCGACCCGATCGAGGCGATCCTGCCGAGGCACCCCAATGCGCTGGTGCTGCGGACCTTCTCCAAGGCGTACGGGCTCGCGAACCTGCGGGTGGGCTATGGGGTGGGGCACCCGGGCATCATCGGAGCACTCGACAAGGTGGCCCTGCCATTCATCGTGAGCGGCATCGCTCAGATCGCAGCGCTGGCGTCGCTGGAGCCGCAGGCGGCTGCCGAGCTGGCCGAACGGGTCGCCGGCATCCTGGCTGAGCGCGACCGGGTGAGCGCTGCGATGGCAGCGCAGGGTTGGCCGGTCGTGCCGAGCCAGGCCAACTTCGTGTACTTGCCGGTCGGCGACGGGGCGATGGACCTGTTCGTCCGACTGGAGCGCCAGGGGCTCGTGACTCGCCCGTTCGAGGGCGAAGGCGTCCGTATCAGCCTGGGCACTCCCGCCCAGAATGACCGGTTGCTGGCTGCGCTGGGGACCTGCGACCCCACACCATGAGCTGGATTGGCTGACTCAGGGCCGCGCTAGACAGCGGCTTCGCTGATCGCCTTCCACAGCAGCTCCAACTGGACGCGATCGGTTCGGGACTGGCCAACGGCTACCCGGATGATGCTGCGACCGTCCAGCTTCGACGGCGTCAGGTAGGCCACGCCGCTGTCGTTCACCGCTGCGGCGATCGCGTCGGTGGCGCGGTCTGCGGCTTCGGCGGTAGCGTCAGTCGCGTCGGCGGCCCGGCAGCGGAAGCACACCAGCGAGAACGGGTGCGGAGCGACGATCTCGAATCGGTCGTCGTCGTTGAGTTTCTGCGCCAGCTCCTGGGCCATGGCCACGTGATGGCGCACCATCTGCCGGATTCCTGTGGCCCCGTAGCTGCGAAGCACCCACCACAGCTTGAGCGCTCGGAAGCGGCGGCCCAGCGGCACCTGCCAGTTGCGGTAGTCGATCACACTGCCGGCATCGCTCTGGGCGTTTCGCAAATACGGCGGGTCGATCGACAACGCTTCAGTGAGCGCCTCTCGCTCGGCGACGTAGAACGCCGAGCAGTCGAAGTTCACCATCATCCACTTGTGCGGGTTGAAGACGTAGCTGTCGACCAGCTCGACGCCGTCGTTGTGGTGACGGAACTCGGGGCAGATCATCGCCGTGCCGGCATAGGCGGCGTCGACGTGGTGCCACAGGCCGTGTTCGATTGCGATCTCAGAGATGGCCCGCACCGGATCGACGGCGGTCGTGCCGGTGGTGCCGACGGTCGAGCCGACGAACGCCGGCACCAAGCCCGCAGCGGCGTCGGTCTCGATGGCTGCAGCGAGGGCGTCGGGCCGCATCGCTTGGTGCTCGTCGACCTCGATGAGCCGAACGTGCCCGAAACCCGCGATGTTGGCGCCCTTCTCGACAGAGCTGTGCGCCTGCGCCGAGGTGTAGGCGACCATCTGCTCGGCGGGCTGGCCGCTGCGAGCGCTCGCACGGTGACGGGCTGCAACCAGGGCGACATGGGTCGCGTCGGACGCACTGCCCTGCAGCACCCCGCCGCCCACCGAAGTCGTCTTCCAGTGCTCGGGCAGAGCGCACAGATCCACCAGCCAGTCGAGCACGTGGCTCTCAACCTCGGTCAACGCCGGGGAGGCCGACCACAGCAGGCCGATTAGCCCGAGTCCAGCGGACACCGTGTCGGCCAGCACCGACGGCGGCGAATTGTTTGCGGGGAAGTAGGCGAACCAGCCCGGATGCTGCCAGTGGGTGACGCCCGGCATCACCACCCGGTCGAGATCGGCCAGCAGGTTCTCGAACGGCTCGGGCTGCTCAGGAGCAGCGTCGGGCAGCAGCGCCCTGATGTCGCCGGGCTGCACGGTGGAAGCCACCGGCAGCGACTCGATGCGCGCCCAGTAGTCGGCGATCCAGTCGATGACTGCCCGACCGTGCTCGCGGAACTCGTCGGGCGTCATGTGCGGGGGCGGCGACGTCAGTGCCGCTGGCACGTCTGGATCGGTCTGGTCCATGGCGGCGACGCTACTGGCCGATGTTGCGGCGACCAGCGGCGAATTCGCTCAGCGCGCGAGACGGTTGTCGCGGGGCTGCACACCCGCAGCCATCGGCGGCACACGTTGCCTAGTGTGTGCGAACTGCGCCTGCTGGGACATCGGAGGCGCCACCGGTTGCGAGGGGAGACGAGATGGCGGACGGGGCGGGAGGCCCAGAATCAGCGGGGCCAGCATCGGCACAGCCAGTCGTCGGTTACGACGTGCCGGCCGTGGAGGCGTGGATCAACGAGAACGTCGAGGGCCTTGAGCCGCCGTTCGAGTGGTCTCAGCTCGAAGGCGGCCACAGCAACCTCACCTACAAGCTGACCGCCGCCGACGGCACCACGGCGGTGGTGCGGCGACCGCCGATGGGGGAGCTGCTGCCCAAGGCCCATGACATGGGGCGCGAGTTCACGATCATCAGCGGCCTGGGGCCCACCGATGTGCCGGTGGCCATCGCATACGGCTACTGCGAGAGCCCCGAGGTGACCGGCGCGCACTTCTACGTGATGAGCTACGTCGAGGGCAAGCCCATGTTCGAGTCCGCGGATGCCCGTGAGCACCTCACCCCCGACGGCCGGGCGCATGTGGGCATGTCGTTCATGGATGTGCTCGCGGCGTTGCACTCCGTTGATCCCGACGATGTCGGGCTGGGCGAGCTGGGCAAGAAGGAGGATTACGTCGGGCGTCAGATCCGCACCTGGTATCGCTCGTGGACGGCCTCGGCGGAATCGGCCCAGTACGACACTCCCGTCGTGCACGAGCTGCACGACTTCCTGCTGGAGCGCAAACCCGAGCAGGGTCCCGCTCGGGTAGTGCACGGCGATTACGGGCTGCACAACTGCCTGTTCAACCCCAAAGGCGAGCTGCAGGCCGTGCTGGACTGGGAAATCTCGACGCTCGGCGACCCGCTTGCCGACTTTGCATATGCGCTGAACAGCTGGACGGAGCCGAGCGACGACATCCTCGAGGGCTCCGACCCGCCGACGCTGGTGGACGGCTTCGTCGGGCGCGCCGACCTCATCGAGCGCTACGAGCAGCGCACCGGGGCCGACCTGTCGGACCTGTCGTACTACGTCAGCTTCAACCACTGGAAATCGGCGTGCATCATCCACGGCGTCTACGCCCGCTACATGCGCGGCCAGAAGCCCGCCGACGATGTCGACTTGGACCTGTACCGGGCTCGCATCGGCCGCGGCATCGAGCAGTCCGCCGCCGCTGCTGCGGCGATCTCCTAGCGCTGCGGGGCCCGGCAGACCGGCGATGCCGCGCACCGACTGGAATCCGATCCTGCGGGACGAGTTCTCAAAGCCTTACTGGCCGATCCTGCAGCAGTTCGTCGCAGACGAGCGCGCCCAAGGGCCGGTGTTCCCGCCTCATGATCAGGTCTTCGCGGCGCTGCACCTGACGCCCTACGCCGAGGTCAAGGTGCTCATCCTCGGCCAGGACCCGTACCACGGCCCGCGCCAGGCGCACGGGCTGTGCTTCTCGGTGCCCCACGGCGTTCCCCAGCCGCCGTCGCTGCAGAACATTTTCGCCGAGCTGCGTGACGACCTCGGGATCGAGCCGCCGTCGCACGGCAACCTCGAAGGTTGGGCGCGTCAAGGAGTGCTGCTGCTGAACGCGTTCTTGACGGTGCGTGCCCGCCAGGCGGCTTCGCATCGTTCGGCCGGCTGGGAAACGTTTACCGACGAGGTGATCCGCGCCGTCAGCGCAAAACCCGAGCGGGTCGTGTTCATCCTGTGGGGGGCGTTCGCCCGCCGCAAGAAATCGCTGGTCGACTTGACCCGCCATGTCATCATCGAGTCGCCCCATCCCTCGCCGCTCAGCGCGCACAACGGGTTCTTCGGCAGCAAGCCGTTCAGCCGAGCGAATGCCGCCCTGGCAGCCGCCGACCGCCAGCCCATCGACTGGAGCCTGAGCGACTGAGCGGCGCTATGGCCGCAGTGAGGTGAGCGGGACCACGCAGACACCGTCGGGTCGCTCGTAGGCGTAGCCGGTGGCGGTGATCACAGCCAGCCGTGCGGGGGGACTGGTCCGGCCGCCCTCCAGCTTGGCCCGCAACCGCAAGAGCGATTTGGCGCCCTTGTCGATCGCGTCGGGGCCCCCGAGCTTGATCTCGGCCGCAGCCCAGCGGCCGTCGGCGTGCTCGACGATGGCGTCGACCTCGAGGTGGTGGCTGTCGCGGTAGTGCGACAACGAGCATCGATTCGCCTCGGCGTAGACCTGCAGGTCGCGCAGCGCCATCGACTCGAACAACCTCCCGACGAAGCTGAGGTTGCGCAACAGCGTGTCGACGGTCGTCCGCAGCGCTGCTGCGGTGAGCGAAGGATCGACGAAATGGATCTTGGCAGCGTTGCGGGCCTGCGCCCGTGAGGCGATATGCGGTCGCCATGCGGGAATCTCCTCGACGACGAACAAGCGCCGCAATGCCGCGAGATAGCACGCAACGGTTCGTCGCTCCAGCGGCGGCTCTCCCGCGGCTGCGGAGTCTGCGGCGAGCACGGTGTGCCGCACTTCGGTGGCCACGTTTCGCGCAATCGATGCCAGCAATCGGCGCACCCGCATCGGATCGCGTTCGACACCGTCGACCCGCGACACATCGGTGCGGCTGATCTCGTCGAGGTAGGCGCTCGCGGCCGCCGCCGCGGTCGGCAGATCGGCGTCGAGTTGCTGGGGCCAGCCGCCGCGGCACGCGAGCGCGAGCACATCGCCCAGCGAGAGACCTGCGTCGGCTGCGGTGCATGCCTCGCCGTCGATCAGGCCCTGCAGCGACACGTCACCGCTGGATTCCCCGCTCTCGAACAGACTCATCGTGCGCATCGGCACGCGCATGATCCGCCCGGCTCCCGAATGGCGGGTGATGTCGTCAGGCGGGTCGGCAGAGCCGGTGAGGATGAACTGCCCTCGCAGGCCGCGGGCGTCGCAGGCGCGGCGCATGGCGTTCCACACGGCGGGAGCAAGCTGCCACTCGTCCAGCAGTCGGGGCGTCGCCCCGTCGAGGATCGATGCCGGGTCCATTCCCGCGGCCAGTGCCGCATTGGCACGCTCGTCGAGATAGACGGCGCTGGCCGCAAACTGTCGTCCGGTCCATGTCTTGCCGCACGCTCGGGGGCCTTCGACGACAGTTGCGGGCATCGTCCGAAGCGCTGCGCGCATCCGCTCGTCCACCAGCCGCGGCCGGTAGCTGGCCGGTGCGATGTCGCTCGGGCCGGCGCCGCCAGGGTCGATTTTGACGGAATCCATGGTGCTCTCCGAATTTGGAGAGCACCATCATATATTGAAACATCAGCTATACACCAACAAAGTGGCAGTTAGTCCGCCGACAAAGTGGCAGTTGGTCCGCTGACGAGGTGGAGTATCTGGCAGCGGATACGTGGAGTCGTTGCCGAAGCCGGGAACTGGCGGGGCCGCCCAGCCGTTGGCTAGCGCAGGGTGACGCGGCCGTTGGGGGTGTCGAGCGTTGCCTCGAAGGTGACGGTGTCCCCTGCGGTCACGTCCACGTCGATGCCGATGGTGCTGTGCAGCGCCTTGATGTGGTCCGGATCGGGGTGTGTGCCCGCGAGCGAGACGAGCGTGCAGCCGGTCGGTGTGACTGTCGCCGGGTGGGTGGTGTTGCCCCACTCGATGACAAAGGGGACCAGCCCGGGTCCGGCTGACATGGTCAGCGACCAGTGGATCTCCTCGCCGTCGGGCTTCACCCGGCTCATCGCCGAGATCGGGCCTGGGTCCTCGCCGCAGGCGGCCATTGCGGCGGTCACGTCTTCGATGGTCTCGCCCTCAGATGCGTGTACGGCGAAGGTGATGAGCCGGCCCTCGCTCATGGCGTCGATGGCGAACGGGCGGCCGTTCGGCGGATCGGGCTGCTCGGGGTCGGGAGCGATGATCTCGAGGTAGACGTCGTCGCCGAGCGACATGAGCGTGTTGCGGGTGCCCATCCCCGGATGAGGCCCGCCTGGTGCGGCCGACATGCCGACCAGGGCCTCGACGGCTGCAGTCCCGGCTGCAAGGTTCGGTGCTGCGTAAACGATGTGATCGATGGCTGCCATGCGGGCACGTTAGCCACGGGCGGCAGACCCGTCTGCGCCTGCCGCGCTAGTCGAAGGCCTCGGCGGCTGCTAGCTCGGCTATCTGGTCGGCGTCGTAGCCGAGATGGTCGGTGAGCACCTCGTAGAGGTGTTCGCCGAGAGCCGGTCCGGCAGCTTCGGGCCAGACACGGCTGCGTGAAATGGAGAACCGGGGCGCTTCGATGGTCGTCGTGCCGTGCGTCGCGTGCGGGACCTCCACCCAATGGCTGCGGTGCTCGAGCTGGGGGTCGATCGCCAGCTCGGGGCTGTTCTGCACCCGGTGCGCGGCGATGCCGGTTGCTTGGCACTGTCGTTCTGCCTCTGATTCGTCGAGGTCGTTGGTCCAGGTGGCCACGGCAGCTTCGAGTTCGGGCCGGCGGGCCAGGCGCTCGGCGAGCGGCAGGTCGGCAAGCTCTGTGCAGCCGATGAGCCCTGCCAGCGACTGCCAGGCTGCATCGTCTTGTGCGACGATCGCGACCCAGCGGTCGTCGCCGGCTGCGGGGAACACCCCATGGGGACAGAAGTGATTGCTGGCGTTGCCCTGGCCGCCCACGACGTTGCCGTTGCGCAGGTACTCCAGCACGGCGGGCGCGATGAAGTGAATGGATGCCTCCGCTTGGGAGAAGTCGAGGTAGCGGCCTTCGCCGGTGCGGCGTTGGTGGTCGATGGCGGCAAGCAGGCTGGCCGTTGCGGGGTGGGGTGAGGTGTAGTCGGTGATGGCGCCGTAGGGGCCGACCGGGGCTCGATCACTCCAGCCGGTGATGTTGTAGAAGCCGGCCAGCGCGCCCGACAGGTTTCCGTACCCCGCATAGTCGGCGAGCGGGCCGGTCTGGCCGAACAGGCAGCTCGACAGCACCACCACCGACGGGTTGATTTCGCGGACGCTCTCGTAGCCGAGCCCCCACGAAGCCATGATGCGCGGCGTGTAGGACTCACACACCACGTCGGCCCAGCGCACCAGATCTTCGGCCACTTCGCGGCCCGCCGCAGTGCCCGGATTCAGCGTGATGCCGAGCTTGCCGGCGTTCATGTTGTTGAACGTCGCGCCGTTCTCGGGCCCGGGCTCGTTGTTGATGAAGGGCAGGAATGTGCGGACGGCGTCGAGCCTCACCGACGATTCGACCCGGATCACCGTCGCACCGGCGTCCGCGAGCAGGCGCGAGACCGTCGGCCCAGCCACAGCCCACATGAAGTCGAGCACCTTGAGCCCAGCCAGCGGGCGCTCGGTGGCTGCCGCGGCCCGCGGTGCGGAGGCGGCGGGCGTGCGTTGGCCGGCGGGCACTTCGGTGACCACTGGGGCCGCTGGGGCGAACACGGCGGGTGTCCGCTGGCTGGCAAGCACTTCGCCGGTGTGCTCGCCTACCTCGGCGACTCGATCTGCGGACCCGTCGGTCGGCTCGGGCTTCATCCAGTGGCCCGGGTATCGCTCGCCGTCGACGACGTCCCAGTAGTCACGGGAGGCGAGCTGCTCGGAGGCGGCGACGTCGGCCGTCGTCGCGACGGGGGCCAGCAGCAAGCGGTGCTTGAGCGCCAGTGCGAACAGCTCGTCCTTGGTGTGCGCTGCGGTGAACGCCGCCACGCATTCCTTGATCCGCTCGAATTCTTCGAGCGTCTCGCTGCCGTCGCCGAGCGCCATGCCGTACTGCACCCAGTCCTTGGAGGCGGTCGCGGCATCGCAGAATCCAGCCTCGTGAACCAGTTGCATCATCCGAGCCGTCGCGGGCCCGATGGCTGCACCGAACACATGGGTGAACGACACGTAGCCGTCGCTGGCCGGGTACACGACACGCAGCCGGATGGGTCCGCTGCGGATGCCGCCGCCCCCTCGCAGGGTCAGCGGCGCACCGACCAGCGAGCACAGCACCGACGACATGGTCGAGTTCATCGCGACGGCCTGCGCCGACACGTCGATGTGCTGGCCCAGCCCTGACTGGTTGCGTTCCACCAATGCCAGCGTCACCGCTGCAGCGGCCTGGCCGGCGGCATGGAGGAACGCTTGGGGCACGCCGACGCCCAGCGGGGCCCGGTCTTCGTCGCCGCACATGTGCATGGGGCCGCCCGATGCCCACACGGTGAGATCGGTGGCTGCCCAGCCGGCCTTGGGACCGGTCTGGCCGAACGGCGAAATCGAGGCGATGACGAGTGCGGGGTTGATCTCGGCAAGTGCTTCGGGCCCGAGGCCGAGCGACGCCATCTCGCCCGGATCGCCTGATTCGATCAGCACGTCGGCACCGGCCACGAGCCGCCGCAGGCCATCGGCGCCGTCGGGTGTGGCGATGTCGAGCTCGACAGATTTCTTGCCCCGGGCATAGGGGGAGTGCACGAGCGAGTTGCCTCCGGCATCGAACGGCACCAGCCGCCGCACCGGCGTGCCGCCGGGCGGCTCGACGGCGATCACTTCGGCTCCCAGCCTCGCCAGGATGAATCCCGCCAGGTGCCCCCGGTCGTCGGTCAGGTCGAGCACTCGATACGGCGACAGCAGCGTCATACGCCCGCCGAAGCTATTCGCTGGGGGCGCAGGGATCAGTCGGGTCCTGTTGTGGCGGTGGTCACGTTCGCTGCCATCGAGATCGGGGGCAGGATCGTCAGCGCGGTGTTGTCGGTGCCGCTGAAGGTGCCGGAGGCGCCCTGCACTGCCAGCAGGCGGGCTGTGCGTCAGGCGGCGGCGGCGCGATAGCCGACGCTGGGGACCGTGAGAATGTAGGTGGGCTTACGGGCGTCGTCGCCCAGCTTGGCCCGCAGGTCCTTGACGAAGGTGCGCACGCGCTGGGCGTCGCCGCCGGCGCCGTCTCCCCAGATGCGTTCGAGCAGCTGCTCGTAGCTGAGCGCGCGACCGGCGTTGATGCACAGCTCCGAGAGCAGCTTGTACTCGGTGGGGGTCAGGTTCACGGCCTGGCCTGCGACGGTGACCATGTGGGTCATGTAGTCGACAACGAGGTCGCCCATGCGGTAGGGCTCCGTGTGCTGGGACTGCGCTCGCCTGCGTAGTGCCGCTGCGACTCGGGCGAGCAGCTCGGTGGGCGAGAACGGCTTGACGATGTAGTCGGCCGCGCCCAGCTCGAAAGCCTTGGCGATGAGCTGGTCGTCGCCCCGTCCCGACACGATGATGACCGGCATCTCCAGCAGTCTGGGGTTGCGCCTGAGCAGCTCGAACGCGTCGGTGCCCGGCAGCATCAGGTCCAAGAGCGCGAGGTGGGGCATCTCGGCTGTCATGAGGTCGTCGAGGCCGCTCGGATCGTCGGTGACGACAGGGGTGTAGCCGGCCCGTGCGAGCGTGTTGCGGACGTAGCGCAGCGTTCGAGGTTCGTCCTCGACCACGAGGATGCGCTCCACCTTCGCAGGCGCGCTGGTGGCGGCGCCGAATTCGGGATCCGAGGGGCCGACTGCAACAGCCGACTCATCCAGGGTGGGGATCGTGAAGGTGATCTGGGCGCCCTGGTTCTGCCCGGAGCTGTGGGCCCAGATGCGACCGCCGTGAGCCTCGACGATGCCCTTGCAGATCAACAGGCCCAGGCCGTAGCCCGATCCCGGCCGGTGATCGTGGTCGCGGGCGGCACGCGAGAACTTGGTGAACAGCAACGGCAGGCGCTCTGGCGCTATGCCGGTGCCCTCGTCGGTGACCGAGACCGCCGTATGAGTGCCGTCCAGAGTCGTTGTCACGGTGATCGTGGACCATTCTTGGGAGTTGGCAGCGGCGTTGGAGAACAGATTGTGGAGCACTTGCGCGATCCGCTGGCGGTCTGCGCGGACCCGCGGCAGGTTCGGCGTCGAGTCGATCGTGATCTGGTGATGATGCCCGGCGCCGAGGAACGCGCTCTTCGCGCCGTCGATGATTGAGGTCAGATCGGCCGGCTCGGGCGTCACCGACAGCGTGCCCGCCTCGATCCGGGTCATGTCCAGCAGATCGTTGATCAGATCTCGCATATGGTCGGCACGTTCATCGACGATCTGGAAGAACTGGCGCACCTCGGAGGGATCGGGAGGCGTCAGCGAGCTGAGCACGGTGGCCGCAGAGCCCTTGATCGCGGTCAGCGGCGCCCGGAGCTCATGGCTGACCACCGCCAGGAACTCGGCCCGCAGCCGTTCCAGATCCTCCAGCGATGACATGTCCTGAATGGTGGCGATGACCGTCATCAGCCGGCCGTCGTCGGACCGGATCGACGAGGCGTTGACCAGCGTCGCCACCTCGCTGCCATCGGCACGCACGATCACCAGCTCCTCGGCCTGCACGGCCTCGTCGGCGTGCAGTGCCCGCTCGAACGGCAAATCCTCCAAGACAGTGTCCGAGCCGTCCATCCGCTTGTATTTCAGCTGCGCCAAGTCGGCCACCGAGATGGGCCCCTGCTCGGGCCCGATGCCGATCAGGCGGCGCACTTCCCGGTTTGCCATGACGACGTTCTCCGAGGCTGCGTCCACCACCAGCACCCCCACCGGGGACGTGTTGACCAGCGCGTGGAGATCGGCCTTGGCCCGCTGCTCGTCGCCGTAGCGGCGGGCGTTGGTGAGTGCCATCGCCGCCTGGCTGGCGAACATCTCTACGGTTTCCTCGTCCTCGTGGGTGAGCTCGGAGCCGTCGTGCTTCTCGCCAACGAAGATCGTGCCGACCTGGCGGTCGCGCACCTTGATTTGGGCTCCGAGGAACGAGCCGATGTGCGGCTGGAACCCATCGAAGCCCACCGACTCCAGATGAGCGACAAAGTTGCTGGTCCGGAGCGGTTCGTCCATCCCGCTGAGATACCCGAACAGCTCCATGCCGCGCTCGTAGCCCACTACGACCTGCTCATCGGCGGGGGACAGGCCCGAGAACAGCACGTCCTGCAGCTCCCCGGCTTCGTTGAGGGTGGTGATGGCGCCGTAGCGGGCGCCGGTGAGGATCCGCGCGCCGTCCGCCACCTCCTGCAGCACCGCGTCGAGGTCGAGATCCTCGCTGATGCGCAGGGTGGCCTCAGTCAGCCCCGACAGACGCGAGCGAAGCATCTCGATCTCGGCATTCAAACGTTCGATCTCAGTCAATCCGGGACCCGCTGACCATCGCCTGTGTGTGTCTTTTCGTGTCGACACAAACCGTACGCGACCGGTATCGAACGATACGCACAGCGCGTCCAGCGGGCGTGCGCACGCCCGCTGGACGCAGGGTCTGGGTCTCGGTTTCCTGTTCAGGAGCTGGGTATGTGGAGGGCGGCTTTGATGGCGGTGTCGAGGCGGTTGGTACCTGCGAACCGGTCCACCTCGGCGTCGGGCGATGCCGCCCGCGCCGCCACTGCGCCGAGCCCCAGAACACCCCGTCAGTCCACGTTTGATGCTCGGAGGTGACAGTCACATGTGTATCCCATTGTGTATCCCGGTTCGGATAGCCTCAGGCTGATGACTTCGCGTCAAGTGCCTGTGCGGCTACCCGCTTCCGTGCTTGTCGACCTCGATGCGCTGGTGACGTGCGGTGCATTCCGCTCGCGCACCGCTGCCATTCGTGCGGGCATCGAGATGATCATCGCCGCCGAACGAGAACGCGAGATCGACGCGGCCATCGTGGCCGGCTACCGCCGCTGCCCACCGAGTCCGGCCGAGGATCGGGCCGCAGTGGCCGAACTGCGTGCCGCCATAGAGGACGAGCCGTGGTGACGTCACCGCAACGCGGCGACATCTGGTGGGGCGAGATCGCAGAGGCCGGTCGCCGCCCGTTCCTCGTCATGACCCGCTCCGCTGCGATACCCGTGCTCCACTCCGTCGTTGCCGCACCGCTCACGCGGACAGTGCGCAACATCCCCACCGAACTGCCGCTGGGCCCCGACGACGGCTTGGCGGTTGAATGCGCTGCCAGTTTCGACAATCTGCGGGCGGTTCCCAAGGCGCTCCTCACCGAACGCGTCTGCAGCCTCAGCCCCGAACGCTTGGCCGCCGCCTGCGATGCGTTGCGCATCGCTGTTGCCTGCTGAATCCCGCTCAGACCCAGGCGTCGGCGCGCTCGCCGTTCGAGGGGTTGCGCATTGGCAGCTCGGCGTGCCGTTCGCCGACGGCCCGCCCCGCAAACATCGTCACTTTCTTGCGCAGGCTTTGGGGGTCCCTGCCTTTCGTGGCCGCCTTCCGCTGTTGTGGCTTCGTCTGGGTGTGTCGGGCAGTCTCCGGACCGGGCCGCTCGCCGGACCGCTCCGGGCCGGGCCGCTCGGGTATATATCTGACTAGAGACATATATATTGGTGATCGTGGGAAAACACCTGATCGATCTTGACGAGGAGATGCTGTCGGCGGCACGGGCCGAGTTGAGGACCGACACCATCAAGGCCACGGTCAATTCGGCGTTGCGCGCCGCCTGCGCTCAGCGGGGCGAGCGTGTCGCCTCAGCGCTCGACGACCTCGCGAGTTTCGAGTTCGACGACCGCGAGCGCGCATGGCGCTGACACACCTCTTCGACACCAGCACGCTGACACGGCTGTCCCATGACACCGTGCGCGCGGCTGCTGAGCCGCTGGTGGTCGCCGGTCGCGCAGCGCGTGCTGGCATCAGCGACCTCGAGATCGGCTTCTCGGCCCGCAACGTCGACGAATGGGAGACCCTGGCGGGCAGCATCAGCGAACTGGACTTCGTGGAGACCACGGCCGATCATGTGCGCCGCGCCCGCCAGACGCAGCGCCTGCTCGCCGGCGCCGGGCTGCGAGGGCGGCCGATCGGGGACCTGCTCATTGCAGCCGCCGCCGAGACCGAGGACCTCACGGTGCTTCACTACGACGCCGAATTTGACCTCATCGCGTCGGTGACCGGCCAGCGATGCGAGTGGATCGTCCCGCGAGGATCCATCGACTGAGACGCCGCAGCGTCATGAGCGCTTGTGCGGCCCAAGGCAGCGCCAGCAGCCCTAGGGGAGCGGACTGCTGCGGCGGCTGGTGCGGGTGGACGCCGTGGTGGTGGATGCGGTGGCGGTGTCGGGGTTGTCACATCCCTCTCGTACGTTTGTTCCTATGGCGAGCGGCGATGATTCCGGCTCCGAGCGCACTGCACCTGCCGTGGGGCTGCGTGTGGATGCGGCCGATGCGTCGGCGTTGTCACACCCCTCTCGTACGTTTGTTCCTATGGCGAGCGGCGATGACTTCGGCTCGGAGCGCACTGCATCAGCGGTGGGGGTGCGTGTGGATGCGGTCGATGTGGCAGCGCTGTGCGATGACGGGCTGCGTGCGCGGCTGGGTGTGTTGGGTCGTGCTGAGTCTTGTTTGGCGGCGTTGAAGGCTGATGTGCTGGGCGAACTTGCGCGCCGCCGCGGTGCGGCAGATGCCGAGCATGCGGCCAAGGAGGCGTTGTCGGTGTCTGGGCGCGCGGCGCGCAGCGACGTGAAGGACGCGGTCGCGCTGGGCGAGCTGGAACTGACCCGCGACGGCCTTGTGTCGGGGTCGCTTCCTGCGGGCCACGCGCGGCTGATCGCGCGTGCTGCTGGGGACGCTCCGATCGACGAGGCGTTCCTGGCCGCACGCGCCCGACACGAGGGCTATGACGAGTTCCGTCGCACGGTCGCACGCCATATGGCCGATGTGAGCGGTGACGACGGCTCGTCGCTGCTCAAACAGCAACGCCGGCAGCGCTGTGCGCGGGTGTTCACCAGCCGGGACAACAACATGGTGGTCATCAACGGCCAGTTCGACCCCCTCACCGGCGCCCGGCTGGCCTCGGTGATCGCGGCGGCCGAACGGCGCCTCTATGGCGACGAGGACCCCGCCTGTCGGCCCACGCCGGCCCAGCGCACCGCCGACGCGATCGCCAAGCTCATCTGCGAGCCCGACACTGCACGGCCCGCAGGCACTGCGCTGGTGGTGGTCGCCGACTACGACATGGTCAACCACCAGCTCGCCAACACCCGCTTCGCTGACGGCACCCCGATCCCCATCGCCGAGATCGCCAAGCTCGCGGTCGATGCCGGTGTGCTGCCCGCGATCTTCCAGGACGCCACAGGAGACCTGCGCATGGGACGCAGCCGCCGCACCGCCACCGAGCTGCAGCGCACCGCGCTGGCGCTGCGCGACCAGGGCTGCATCGGCTGCGGCACCCATCCTGACCACTGCCGATCACACCACATCGACCACTGGCAACACGACGGCCCCACCGACTATCCCAACCTCGTGTCGGTCTGCCACGACTGCCACCACAACAAAATCCACCAACAAGGCTTCACCGTCGAACCCCACCCCACTCGCCCCGGCCGCTTCGCACTCCAACCCCCGGCACCAACACCGACGCCGGACCGATCACCGGACGCAAAACCAGGCCCACCGCCAAACCCATCACCGGCCTATCCAGCACCGGACGCGACACCGGGCTCATCAAAGGACCGATCACCGGTTCGACCACCGGAGGGGCCGCCGGACCTGGCACCGGACGCGACACCGGGCCATCCCGACACAGCGCCCCGGGCCCCACCCACATGAACACCCGGGGGTCGCCCCCGACCGTAACCCCGTGGCTGGCCGAAGCCGCGGTCAGCCTCAGGCCTCTCGGATGAGGCGTGACAGCAGCGCGGGCCGAAGCGGCTTGGTGTTGACGTTGACGCCGAGATCGAACAGAGCGTCGGCGACTGCGTTGACGATCGAGGGCACCGCCCCGATCAAGCCGCCTTCCCCGACGCCCTTGAACCCGCCGACGGCATCGATCGACGGGGACTCGATGTGAGCGATCTGGAAGTTGGGAACGTCGACCGAGCTGGGCAGGAGATAGTCGGCCAGCGTCGCCGTTCTGACCTGGCCGTCGGCGTCGTAGACGAATTCCTCCATCAGCGCCTCGCCGATGCCCTGTGCCACACCGCCCATCACCTGCCCGTCGACGATCATCGGATTGATGACGCGACCGCAGTCGTGCACGACGGTGTATCCCTCGATGTCGACGGTCCCGTCTCCGGCGTCGACCGCCACCTGTGCAATGTGAGTGGCATTGGCCATGGTCACCAGGGGCGGGTCGTAGAAGTCGGTCTCCTCGATGCCGAAGCTCTCGCCTTCGGGAAGATCGAAGGTGTTCATCGCGTACGCCGTCTCGGCGACTTCCCCGAACGAAAGGGCCCGGCTCGGCACGCCGGCGACGTGCAACTGGCCGCCGGCGACCACGATGTCTTCCGGAGTCGACTCGAGCATCGCCGCGGCGAGCCGCGCCAGCTTCAGCCTGGCCTTCTCCGACGCCCGTATCAGCGCGCCGCCGCCCGTGACTGCGCTGCGGCTGGCGAAGGTGTTCGTGCCATACGGCCCCGCCGCGGTGTCGCCCTCGACGACGGTCACATCTTCCAATCGGGCCCCGAGCTCGTCGGCGACGACCTGCGCGAATGTCGTGAAGTGGCCCTGCCCTGAATGAGCGTGGCTCACGAAGGCTGTCACCTTGCCGGTGGGCTCCACCTTGATCGTCCCGCTGTCGAATCCGGGCAGACGGGTCAGCCCGCGGGCACGCCACCCTGGGGCTCCCGTCCCGCTCACCTCGGTGAACGTGCAGATGCCGATGCCCCGGTACTTGCCGTCGACGAGCCGGCCCTGGGCCTCCTGGCGGGCGCGGAACTCGTCGTAGTTCGCCATCTCCATCGCTTGTTCGAGCGACTCGACGAAGCTGCCGGTGTCGTAGCGGACGCCGACGATGTTGGTCCACGGAAGCTCTGCGGTGGGCACCATGTTTCTCAGCCGAACCTCGGCTGGATCAAGCTCGAGCCGGCGGGCAATCCGGTCCATGATGCCCTCGATCGCCATGAAGCAAACCGGCTGGGCCACGCCCCGATAGGCCAGCACCGGCGCGGTGTGGGTGGCGACGGCGGTGGCCGTGTAGGTGTATTCGGTGATCCGGTACGGCCCGACGATCATGCGGGCGCCGCCAGTGGTCTCGAGCGTGCAGCCGAAGGGCAGCGCTGAGTAGGCGCCGCCGTTGGTTCGAATCTCGGCCTTCAGCGCGAGGACGATGCCGTCGTCATCGACCGCGGCCTGCACCCGGTAGTGGTTGTCACGGGCGTGCACATCGGTGAGCAGGGCTTCGTAGCGGTCCTGGATCCACTTGACGGGCCGGCGAAGACGCAGGGCGAGCGCGGCGCAGACGAACTCTTCGGGGTAGAGGGCGGCCTTGATGCCGAATCCGCCGCCGACGTCGGGCACCACGACCCGCAGGGTTGACTCGGCGACGTCGAGGAACTCGGCCAGGGCAGTCCGCAGCAGATGGTGTATCTGGGTCGAGGAATAGAAGACGAGATTCCCCGCATGCTCGGGCACGGCAAGACACCCTCGGGGTTCGATCGGGACAGCGGTCACACGGCTCGAGTGGAAGTCCTCGGAGATGACATGGGCCGCTGCCTCGAAGCCGGCGTCCACGCCCTCGGTCGCGAATCGACCCTCGTAGTAGACGTTTCCCGGCACGGTCGGATTGACCTGCGGGGCGTCGGGATCGGTCGCTTCGCCGATCTCGGTCAACGCAGGAAGCGGCTCGTAATCGACGTCGACCAGCTCGACGCCGTCTTCGGCGAGGTACGCGCTCTCGGCCACGACCACGGCTACTGCCTCGCCCGCAAAGCGGACCTCGTCGATTGCCAGCACGTCGCGGGTGTTGAAGCTGTAGCCGGGAAGCTCGATCTGAGCAGCGATCGGCTTCACCATGGCTGCGAGATCGGTGCCGGTGAGAACGTCGACCACCCCGTCGAGCGCACGCGCCTCGCTCACGTCGATCGACAGGATCCGTGCGTGGGCATAGGGGCTCAGGACGAAGGCGAGGTGCAAGGTGTTGAGCGGCGCGGGCAGATCGTCGACGAAGCGGCCCTGGCCTCGCAGGAGGTAGTCGTCCTCTCGACGCAGGACGCTCTGCCCGACAGCACCGCGCCCGACGGCGCCTTGCCCGACCGTGCCTTGTGCGACAGCACCCTGCCCGACAGCGCCTTGCCCGACAGCGCCTTGCGGGTCGCCGCTCATGGCTGGCGACCTTGTCGCAGCTGCACAGCGGCCTCGGCCACCGCGTCCACGATGTTGGCGTAGCCGGTGCAGCGGCAGACATTGTTCATCAGTGCCTCCCGGATAGTGGCCTCGTCGGGGTCGGGCGTGCTCTCGAGCAGCTCGACCGCCGTGAGGAGGAATCCCGGCGTGCAGAAGCCGCACTGGAGAGCATGCTTTTGGTGGAACATCTCTTGGATCGGATGGAGCTCATCGAGGTCGGCGAGGTCCTCCACGGTGCGGATGTCGGATCCGTCGACCGCAACAGCGAAGTGCAGGCAGCTGCGAGCGGTGCGGCCGTCGAGCAGCACCGTGCACGCACCGCACACCCCCTGCTCACAGCCGATATGGGTGCCCGTCAAGCCGAGATCGTGTCGCAGGAAGTCGGCGAGCAGCCGCCGAGCCTCCACTCGGGACGCTCGGTTTCGCCCGTTGACGGTGACGGTCACTTCGTACTCGTCGGTCATGGAGCCGCACCTTCCAGCAGGCCGCGTTCAACCAGGACGCCCACGAGGTGTCGCCGGTAATCGGCGTCGGCGGCGATGTCGCCGGTCGGATCGACCGCACTGCGGGCCGCCGCCACGGCGGCTGCGATCGCTGCCGGGCCGAGGTCGGAGCCGACCAGTGCGGCCTCCGCGTCGGTCAGGCGCTGGGCCACCGACCCGACGCCGAACGCCGCGATGCGTGCCATCACACAGACGCCCTCCTCGCTGGCCCACCGCAGTGCGACCCCGCCCACCGGGAACACGTGGCCGCCGTTCGAGACCTCAGCCAGGGCGCTTTGCTCGCTCGGGTCCTGGCGTTTGAACGCGACCGCCGAGAGGACCTCGCCTTCGTCAATGCTGGTGGTCATCTCAGCGACGAGGAAGTCATGCGCCGGGACCCGACGTTCGCCGGCGGCACTGGTGAGCACCAGCTCGGCCTCCAACGCGAGCGCAACGGCCGGCAGCTCCGCGAGCGGGTCGCAGTGGGCCAGGCTGCCGCAGACCGTGCCCCGGTTGCGCGTGGCGGGCAGCCCGACGTAGGGGAGCGCCTGCGCCAGCAGCGGGCACTCGGCGGCGACCAGCGGGTCGGTCTCGGCATCGATCTGGCGCACGAGCGCACCGACGACGAGGCGATCGTCGGAGACCGCGATGTAGTCGAGCTCCCGGCAGCGGTTGATCGAAACGAGCACCTCGGGTCGGGCCAGCCGGAGATTCATGAGCGGAACCAGGCTCTGGCCGCCGGCGAGAATTCGAGCGTCATCGCCGTGGCGGGCCAGGGCCTCGACGACCTCGTCGAGCGACTCCGGTGCGACAAATGAGAACGGTGCGGGCTTCACGGCGACTCAGCCGACGACGGGGTGCAGCTCGGCCGCGAGAGCCACCAGCGACTCGGGGCCCACGATGGCGCCGTCTTCGACGACACGTCGGCCGTCGATGTCGATCGTGTGCAGAAACAGCACAGCGTCAGGGTGGTTCTCGCCGCCGCCGGGATCCCACCACGGCATGCCCATGCCGATGGCGTTGTTGCCTTGGGCCCGGGTGTCCTCGACGAACGAGTCGCCGGTGACACGGGCCGTGGGATGGATGCCGTGGGTGAAGTGAATGACATACCCGTACTCGCCGTCGGAGCCCGCCCGCCGCAGCGCTCGGTCGGCTACAAATCGCTCATTGCCTCCGCCCCCGATTGCCCGGATGCGGCCGTCGATCTCGAGGCTCATGGGTGCAGCCAGCGGTGTGTAGTACTCGTGAAAAATGGCGCCGACCTCGATGCGGCCTTTCACCGTTTCGACATCGGGGAACAGCGTGCATTGCCCCGGTATCAAGACTGTCCCTGGCTTGTCGGCTCGTCGTGGCTTGGAGAACCCACGCTGTCCGAGAACAAAGCTCACGTCGGTGCCGGCGTTGTCGGTGATGCGCACGGTCTTGCCGACCGCATCGTTCACCAGTGCGTCGAAGGCATGGTGCACGGCGAAGTAGCGGTCGAGATCGACCCGCCCGAACAGCCGCAGCAGGCCACCGGCGTTCAGGTCGGCGCCCAGCAGGTAGCGGATGTGGTTGCCCTCCATCGCCTGATCGTGAAGCCCCGAGCCAGCGAGGTAGGGGAACGTGAAGTCGATCCACACGTCTGCAGCCAGCGCCGCGGCCGAAACCGCCGGGGTGAGGTACGGGTCGGCAAGGCGACCTTGATACGGAAGCGGCGGCATCAGCAGAACCGATGCGTTGGCACCCGCGAGCAATGATGCTTGAAGCACCGCCTGCCACACCGCCTCGTCGCTGTCGGTGTCGGCGGTGATCAGGACGGTCTCGTCGGGCTCCAATGCCATGTAGTCGCGCATCAGCACGTCGGCTGCGCGGGCGAGTGCGGCGGTCATGGGGTGGCTCCGCCGATGACACGGTCCAGATAGCCGTTGAGGAAGTTGTGAACGCCCTTCTCCAGGGTGCTCATGCGCCCGGGCCGGTAGACGGGCGAGCTCATCGCCTTTTGCATCGACTCGATCATCACCCGGTCCTCTTCGAGTACCAGGATTTGGTAGTCGTGGTAGATCTTCAGCGTCTCGGCGAAGTCCGGCCGGTCGAAGAATTCCTCGGGAAACAGGTGGTAGATGACCACCCGCGTGCGGCCCTCGTCGATCGGCCACGCGACCATCGGCCGGATGCAGTCGATGCGGCCGAAGAACGTCAGGTTGGGCGATCTGTACGCAGTGCAGGCGAAGCTGTGCGGCCGGTCTTCGAGCCACGGCATCTTGCCCAGCAGCGGCTCGGCCCCCGGCGTGGGCGGGCCGGCGTTGTAGAAGATCGACAGACCGCCGTCGGGCTTGACGTTCACGTCGTCGGGCTGGAACTTGAAGTTGGCGCCGAAGCTTCCCGCGTGCAGAACACCGACGTGGTAGAAGTCCATCAAGTTCTCGTGCACGAACTTCCAGTTGCACGCAAGGTCGATTTCGAGCTTGTTGCCGAGGCGGCATTTCTCCCACCCGAGGAACGAGAACTCGTCGTCGATCACGGCCATCGCGTCAGCCAGCGGCTTGGCATCAGGGTCGAAGTTGATGAAGATGTTGCCCCGCCAGACGTCGAGCTGCAGCGGAGTCAGTGCGCAGTCGGCGACGTCGAAGTCCTTGGTCTCGGCCATGTAGGCGGCGCCCTTGAGCTGGCCGTCGAGGCCGTAGACCCAGCCGTGGTACGGGCAGCTGAACGCCTTGAGATTGCCCGATCCGTATGCGACCTCGACGCCTCGGTGGACGCACATGTTGTAGTTGGCGTGGAGCTGACCGTCTCGATCGCGTGACAGCAGCACGGGCTCGTCGACCAGACGCAGCGCCATGAAGTCACCGGGCTCGGCCAGCTCCTCGACCCGTCCTACGTAGAGCCACTCGCGCTTGAAGTACTCGGCCACCTCGCGACGGAAGATCTCCGGGCTGGCATAGATGGCGCCCGGCGCATGGGTTGCCTGGTCCAGCGCAGCCCTGGTGCCGCTCGGATCGACCCCAGCCGAATCCGACATCACGTCCCCCGTTTCCCGCGGTTCCGCATAGCGGAATTCACCGCGCAGCCCGAAACTTAGTAGGGCACCGGCATGAGGAATATTCCACAGGGTGATACCCATGACTATCGGCAAGGCAATTAGGCTTTGGGATTACGGCGTATCCCACACACCGGGCACGCGGAGGCGCAGTGATCGCAGACTTCGCGAGGGCCGGGCGACAAGGAGTGCTGGGTTGGTAGAGATCGACCGCTTACGGGCGGAGAATGAGATGCTCCGCGCCCGCCTGTTGGGCATGACTGACGCGATTCTGCGCATCAGCGCTGATCTGGACCTCGACAAAGTGCTGCAGGAGGTGACCGACAGCGCCCGCACGCTCACCGGTGCCCGTTACGCGGCGATCGCAACATTCGACGAGGCTGGGGAGTTGCAGGACTGGCTGGCCTCGGGCCTTTCGGATCACGATCGCGACAAGCTGCTGAGCTTTGGCGCCGGAGTCGAGTTGTCCAAGCACCTCAGCCAGCAGCGCGACTCGGTACGGGATACCGATCTTGTGGCCTATGCCGATGCTGCGGGCTTCAGCGGATTGGAAGTCCCGATCGGCGCTTTCGTCAGCGCACAAATACGGGTTGGCGACGTGCAGGTGGGCACGATCTGCATAGCGGAGAAGCACGACGACTCCGAATTCACGGCTGAGGACGAGGAGATCTTGGAGATTTTCGCCAGCCAGGCAGCGTCGGCGCTCAATAACGCCCATCGCTACAGCGACGAACAGCAAGGCAAGGCCGATCTCGAGGCGCTGGTCAACACCTCACCGGTGGGGGTCTTCGTGGTGGATGCGCCCACTGGAGATGTCTCTTTGGTCAACGCGGAGGCGCGACGTCTCCTGAGTCTCGACGCAGATCAGGACGGCTTCTCCGCCGCGAGCCTCAGGCGGCTCTCGTTCACCCGCATGGACGGCTCAGATATCGCCTATGAGGACCTGCCGTTCGAACGAGCGCGGCGCGAGGGCGAGACCGTTCGCGCCGAGGGGCTGGTGATTGTGCGCCCCGACGGCAGCGAGGCGGCCACGCTGGTCAACGCCACCCCGATCCGTTCTGGCGACGGTGAGTTGCGCACGGTGATGGCAATCTTCCAGGACATGTCGCCGCTGGAAGACCTGGAGCGGATGCGCGCCGAGTTCTTGGCGATGGTGAGCCACGAGCTTCGGGCGCCCCTGACGTCGATCAAGGGCGTTGCCGCCACGATGCGAGGCATGCTGGTCCCGCCTGATCCTGCGGAGGTCCGTCAGTTCTTTTCCATCGTGGAAGAGCAGGCCGATCACATGCGCGACCTGATCAGCGACCTGCAGGACATGACGCGCATCGAGGCGGGCACGTTTTCGGTGAAGCTGGACCCGGTGGGCGTGGATGCGGTTGTCGAGCACGCCAAGAGTGCATTTCTCAGCGGCGGGTACCGTCACTCGGTCGACGTCGAATCGATGTCGAGTCTTCCCCGTGTCTGGGGCGACCGTCAGCGGCTCATGCAGGTGCTGCTCAACCTGTTCACCAACGCTGCTGCGAGTTCGCACGACTGGTCGACCATCGGCGTGTCGGCGTCGCTGGAAGACAACTATGTGGCCGTCACGGTGACCGACGAGGGTGCGGGGATCGCTCCAGAGCGTCTGCCCCAGTTGTTCACCAAGTTTTCCCAAGGCATGTCGTCTGAACCTGGTCGATCCGATGGCGGCTACGGACTTCGTCTTGCGATCTGCCGGGGAATCGTGGAAGCGCATGGCGGTCGAATCTGGGCGCTCAGCGCCGGGGACGGTCGCGGCGCACAAATCACGTTCACGATTCCTGCGGTGGACGCAGCGGCCAACGAGACGGCCTCGTCTGAGCGCAGAGGCGTCGACTCGCTCCGAGCCGCGAGTCGGGCCGAGCGCATCCTGGTCCTTGACGACGACCCTCAGGCGTTGCGCTTCATTCGCACCACCCTGTCCCGAGCGGGCTACGCCGCCATCGCCACGAGCGATCCCGGCGAAGTCGAGCATCTCCTCGATGCCGAAATGCCCCACCTGGTGCTGTTGGATCTGGTGCTGCCCAGCGCGGACGGGTTTGAGCTGATCAGGCGCATCCCCAAGATCTTGGAGGTCCCGGTCATCTTCGTGTCGGGTCGCAGCGACGAGAAGCAAATCGGCAAGGCGTTCGAGCTGGGGGCTTCCGACTACATCGTCAAGCCGTTCTCGCCCACCGAGCTGCTGGCGCGGATCAACGCTGCGCTGCGCCGCAGAGAGCAGACCCAGCACGCCGAGACCTACCGGCTGGGTGACCTCGCTGTCGACTATCTCAGCCGCACGGTCACGGTGGCGGGACAGGCTGTCAAGCTCACGCCCACCGAGTACAAGCTGCTGTCAGGGCTGTGCATCAACGCCGGGCGAGCGCTCAGTTACGAGCAGCTGCTCGACTTGGTGTGGGGCGATGCCGAGGGCGGCGACGCCCAGCGTGTGCGGACCTTCATCAAGGACCTGCGCGCCAAGCTCGGTGACGACGCCCGCAATCCCACTTACATCCTCACGGTGCCGAATGTCGGCTACCGGGCGCCCGCTCTGTAGACGACCGTTCAAGCGGCCGGCGACAACCCGGATTTGGTCAAGAACTCCAGCGCAAGCTGCGCGGTTCGCTCTGGATCCTCGAGCTGGAGGAAGTGGCTGCAATTGGGCACGTAGTCGTAGCCGTCGGTGATCAGCCCGCTCATGTCGATGGTCGGCACATGGTTGAACGAGATTGTCGGGTCGGCGCCGATGACCCTGACCGGAAGCTCGAGCCGGTTGATGATCGACGGCAGCTTGCTCGCGAATTCCGACATCTGCGCACTGAGCTTGGCCTCATGGACCGGTGGGCAGCTCAGCGCCCAGCCGCCGGGCGTCTCGCGCAGTGTCGAGGCCGCGACGAGGTCGATGCTCTGCGGGGGGACCAGCTGGAAAGCGGGGTTCCGGTTGAATTCCTTCGCAAGCTCGTCGGGATCGGCAAACGTGTCCCGCCGCATGCTGGCGGCGCTGGCCATCGCCTCGCTGATGGCTTCGAGGTCTTCTGGCCTGCCGCGTGTCGGCCGCATCGGAAGGTCGTAGAGGACGAGCGCGGCAAAGTCGTCTCGTTGCGCCGCGTGCAGCAATCCGACGACACAGCCCATCGAGTGAAAGAGGCCCGCGACGGGTTTGGAGCCGAACTTCGCCTGAACGGCGTCGAGAACGGTCACGCTGTCGGACACCAGCGTCGCGATGGTCAGTGATTCCAGCGGACCGAGGCTGCTGTGGCCGTGGCTGCGCATGTCGAACAGCACGACTTCGTAGCTGTCAGTGAGCTGGGACCAGAACGGCCAGTAGGCGTCGGTGGCGAGACCGCAGCCGTGCGTCAGCAGCAGTCGGATCGGGCTGTCCAGATCGCCGTGACGCCGCAGGCTGATCGGAGTGCCGTCGTCCATGACCACGGTGTGCGACTCGTGCGGTTGCGGCACGGCCTTGCACGTCATCGCGGGCCACCATATCTGTGGCGCCCCGCGGCGCAGTGTTGGCGAGATGAGGATTAGGCCATGCCGGCGGCAGTAAGTGTGTAAACACACATAACGCCGATTGTCTGAACCAATAGCGGCCCTCAGACACCGCTAGACAATTCCAGACACCCCGTGAAGCGGTGATGATGTGGAGCTAAGGGGAATTGAACCCCTGACCTCTTCCATGCCATGGAAGCGCTCTACCAACTGAGCTATAGCCCCGAGGCTCCACGACGATACCAGTGCGCTGCCGTGAATTGAGAGTGCATCGAGCGGACGAATCGGTGCGCAAGCTGTGCCTTGTGGGCATATCGTCGAGTCCATGAGCATCCCCGTGGAGCCGGCTGAGATCGGCGACCAGATGGAGCAGTTCGGCACGACGGCGTACGTGCTGACCGTGCGTGACGACGCCACGCCGCACATCGCCCACCTGGACATGCGACTCGACGGCGACGTGCTGCGCTGCGGCGCCAGCCGGTCGGCCGCGACCAACGTTGCGCAGCGGCCAAGCATTTCGGTGCTGTGGCCGCCGTACGAACCTGGCGGCTATTCGATGATCGTGGATGCCGCAGCCCGCACCGTCGACGGTGCCGAGGGTCTCGAGCTGGAGCTGCGCCCGACCTCAGGTGTCCTGCACCGGCCCGCGACACCGGCCACCCCGCCAACCAATCCCAACTGCGCTTCGGACTGCGCCCCGCTGGGCTCCTGAGCTGGCTGGCGCTAGCTCTTCAGGTCATTGCTGTGTTTGATGCTTCAACGACGCATTGAGCCAGCTGGCGCTAGCTCTTCAGGTCGTTGCTGTGTTTGATGCTTCAACGACGCTTTGAGCTGGCTGGCGCTAGCTCTTCAGGTCATTGAAGATGGTCTCCCAGCGGGAGCGATCGCCCTTGTAGGGGGCGTAGAAGCTGACCCGGTCCACCACGTCGGAGAAGCGACGCTTCAACTCGGTGGCAACCTGCTCGGGCTCGGCCACCACGGCGAACGCATCGAGAATGTCGTCGTCGACCAGGTTCGCCATCTCGACCCACCGGCCTTCCTTGGACATGGCGTTCAGCTCGGTCTGCATTTCGCCCCAGCCGTGGCACTCCAGCACGGGCCGGTACGCGGGCGTGGAACCGTAGAACGCGACCTGCTGCTTGGTGGCGTCCTTGGCCTTGGCCATGTCCTCTTCGGTGTTGCCGGTCACGATGAACGACGGGCCCGAGATCGTGATCTCGCTGGGATCGCGGCCTGCGCGCGCAGCACCCCGTTCGATCGCCGGGATGGTCTCCTCACGCAGGTACTTCTCGGTCGTGAAGCCGTGGCAGAGGAAGACATCGCAGGTCTCGCCGGCCACCTCGGTCATCAGCGGGCCGACGCCGGCCAGGGCCAGTCGGGGAGCGCCGTAGGGGTTCGCGCCGGGGTCGAAGAACGGCGTCATCAGGGTGTGCTCGTAGAAGTCGCCACGGAAGTTCAGCTTCTCGCCGTCGTTCCAGCAGGCCCAGATGGCCTTGATCGCCAGGATCATCTCGCGCATGCGAGCGGCGGGCTTGGACCACTCCATCGAGAAACGCCGGGTGATGTGCGGGCGGATCTGGCTGCCGAGGCCCAAGATGAACCTGCCCTCCGACAGCAGCTGGATGTCGTTGGCGCTGTAGGCCAGCGACATCGGATTGCGGGCGAAGCCCACCACGATGCTGGTGCCCAGCTCCACCGTCGAGGTGGCATGAGCCATGAGGGGAAGCATGGTGAACGGGTCGTGGCTGGTCTCTGGCACCCACAATCCGTCGTAGCCCAACGCTTCTTGTTCTTGACTCGACTCGATGATCCCATCGAATCCGCTTGTGACTCCGAGGCCGCCGTCTACCTTCATGGCGGGGACGCTAGCGGGCTGCGATTGCGAATTCTGCGGCGCCGGCTTCGGCAAGCGACGGTCGTGGCTGCGCAGCGCCGCCCGCTCAGAGACTCGTCAGCACAGCCTCGGCCCGCTCGGCCAGCGCCACGATGCTGCGGGGAAACTCGTGCACTTCTGGGGGGATGTCGGGGATGGCGCCGCCCACGTACCGGGCATGGACTCCTTCGAGGATGCAGGCCAGGCGCCAGCTCGCGAAAGCGAAGAACCAACCCATCGCGCTGACGTCCCGGCCGGTGAGCTCGCCATAGGCGCTCGCCAGCTGCTCGCGGGTCCAAAAGCCCGGCGCAGCGGTGGCGTCGTGGCCCAGTGGGTTGAACGCGTCGCCGGCCTCCACCCAGTAGCCCAGCGAGAATCCGAAGTCGGCCAGCGGGTCGCCCAAGGTGGAGATCTCCCAGTCCAACACAGCCGCCAGTTCGCCACTCGCCCCCGACAGGCAGTTGTCCAAGCGGTAGTCGCCGTGCACCAGGGTGGCCTCGGTCTGGGGCGGGATCGACGCCACAAGCACGTCGTGGACCCGTTCGATGATCGGCAGCTCCCGTGACGTCATGGCGTTGAACTGGCGCCGCCACACGTGCAGCTGCCTGGCGACGTAGTCGTCGGGGCGGCCCAGCGTGTCCAGGCCGGTGGCCTCCAAGTCGGTGCTGTGGATGGCGGCCTGAACCTCCACCAGCTGCCGGCTGAGTGCTCCCCGAGCCTCGGGCGACAGCGCCTCGGCATCGGCCAGTGACCGCAGCACGGTGCCCTCCACGAACCCGGTCACATAGAAATCGGCGCCGTTCACCTCGGCATCGGTGCACAGGCCCACCACCGGGGGAGTGGGGACCGGGGTGGGTTCCAGCGCAGCCAGGATGCGGTGCTCGCGAACCATGTCGTGTGCCCCGGCGAGCAGGTGGGCCAGCGGCGGGCGGCGCAGCACCCAGCGGTTGCCCACGGCATCGGTGACGCGGTAGGTGAGGTTCGAGTGCCCGCCGGCGATGATCTCGAACTGCAGCGGGGGGCTGAGCTCGACGCGCTCGGCCATCCACGCGGTGACCGGCCCAGGATCGATGCCGGCAACCGGGCCGCCCGGTTCGGAGACTGCAGCAGACACCGTCGTTCCCTCCCGTGGTCGAGCCCTGCGGGGCACCATCATGGCCGCAGCCGTGCAGCGGTGCCCGACAGCGGACTGCGCCGTCGGCGTCGCGACATGCCAGGCGGCCTAGCGCGACGACGGCACCAATACGCTGCGCCGGTGCTGTACGTGACGATCTACGCAACGCAGTTTTTCGTCACCGCCTCGCTCGGGGTCGTCTTCGCCTACCTGGCAGACCTCCAGGACCGTTACGGCCTCAGCCACCTGGAGCTGGGCATCGTTGCCGCAGCCGGGTTCGTCGCCGGGCTGGCGTCACAGTTGCTGCTCTCGCCGCTGGTGGACCGCGGCCACCACCGCGTGGTCGCATGGATCTCGGTGCTGTCCGCAGTGGCGGGCTCGTTCGGATTCGTGTTCGCAACCGCCACATGGTCGCTGACTGCGAGCCGGGCGCTGGCAGGCGTCAGCTTCGGGCTGTTCGGGCTGGTCGCCCGCAAGGCCCTGATCGGGCGTGACATCACTGGCAGCGGCACCAAGGTGGGCGGCTTGCTGTCGTGTGCGGTGGCGGGGTTCATCAGCGGTCCTGCGATCGGCGCTGCGCTGAGCGGGGTCTCATTCGAAGCCCCATTCCTGCTCACCGGAGTGCTGATGGCGGTGCTGGGCCCCTTCGCAGCGGTGCTGATCGCGAGATCGCCGATCGCTGCGGTGCCCGTGGACTACTCCGATCTCGGAGACCTGCTCCGCCGCCCGCGGGTTCAGGCGGCCATCTGCGTGCACGTAGGCGTCTGGGGACTGATCGGGGTCTTCGACGCGACCGTGGATCGGTACCTGACCGATGTCGGGCTCTCGTCGAACCAGTTGGCGATCGGACTGCTCATCATCGGAGTCCCGCTCATGTTGCTGCCGCCGTATACGGGAGCGCTCGCAGAGCGCCTCGGAGGTGGTCGGGTCGCTGTTCCCGCGCTCGTGCTGTTCGCGCCTTCGGTGGTGCTGTATGGATGGATCGGCGGCCTGCTGAGCTTCATTGTGATCGGTGTGATGGAGGCCGTCGGCGAGTCCTACAGCGTGATGGGTGCCCAGGTGCTGGTGCTCGAGGCCACCGGCGTCGAACGGGCCGCGATAGGCGGCGGGGTGCTCGAGGCGATCGGGCTCGCAGTCGCCGGCGCCGCCGCACTCGCCGGCCCGCCGCTGTACGGCCAGATTGGCTCGCGGTGGCTCTTCGGCGGCTGGGGTCTGGTCTGCTTCGCGCTTGCCGGCGCAGCGGCATTAAGACTGAAAGCAGTGAAAATTCCACCAAAGGGAACGACACTGTCGCACTAGGGTCGCAGACATGCGGGCGCCGGACGCTGAGCGCTCAACAGACTGGCGTTCGGTAGCGGCAGAAGCAGCCGGTTTCGCACGGCGGGTCGGAGCAGTGCCCGTCCTCGTGCTGCTCGGCGTCGTCGGCGCGCTTGTTGCCGCAGGATTCCTTGCGGGAGTTCGCCACGGCACGCCTGCGCCCATCGACCTGCCGCTCGCGGCCGGCGAGGCGCCGCCGCCGGTCGCAACCACCGAGCCATCGCTCTTGCAGGTGCACCTCGCCGGCGCCGTCCGCCAGCCAGGGCTATACCAGGTCGCCGCCAGCTATCGCGTCGGTGACCTCATCGACGCTGCCGGCGGCCTGGGGGCCGATGCCGACGGCGCCGCAGTCAACCTCGCTGAACGGCTGCGTGACGGCCAGCAGATCTATGTGCCGGTGGTGGGCGAGCAACCCGCCGCCCCGACCGCGGGCGCGCTTGGGGGCGGACAGATCGACGTCAACACGGCGACGGCGGCGCAACTCACCGAGCTTCCGGGTATCGGCCCGTCCTTGGCGGCGGCGATCGTCGCCTTCAGGTCCGAGCACGGGCCGTTTGCGACGCTCGACGCACTCGAGCTGGTGCCCGGGATCGGCCCATCCAAACTGTCCCAGCTGCGGCCCCATGCGACCGTCTGAGCCGCCGGGTGCGACCCGTTCTCCGCCGTGCGCTGCGCCCCGCCGTTATCGGGGTCTCAGCACCGTGGCCGACCGGTGGATCATCGCGGGAGCCGTCGCCGCCGCAGCCGGCGCGCTGTGGGCGCCCCCGGTGGCGTGGTGGTGGGGCGTCGTGGCGGGAGCCATCGGGATTGCCAGCCGCGCACGGGCACTCATTCCGGCCGGCCTGCTGGTGCTTGCAGCCGCCGCCATGGGAGCGCAGCTCGCGGAGTTGAACGCAGCTATCGGAGGGAACTTCGACGGCGAGGTACTCGTGGTCGGCGATCCGCGGTGGCGTTCGGGCGCCCTGGTCGTGCCGTTGCGCGCAACGCTCGATGGCTCCGAGCATCGCTGGGAGGGTTGGGCTCGGGGACCCGCCGCATGGAAGCTGGAAGACGCCGCCATGGGGGAGCGCTGGCGCCTGAAGGTGACGGCGGAGCCAGCTGAGCCGGGCGAGCGGCGCTTCCTGTGGCCCAGACACCTCGTCGGGACGGCCCAGATCCACACGGCGCACCGTCTCGATGGCGGTGCGGCGCCGTTCCGTGTTGCCAATTCGCTGCGGAACCTCGTCGAGACGTCGGGCGAATCGCTGTCGCCGCGGGACGCGGCGCTGCTCGCTGGCTTCGTGTACGGCGACGATCGGGGGCAACTGCCCGAGGTGGTGCACGACTTCCGGGCGACGTCGCTCACCCACCTGCTCGCTGTGTCCGGATCGAACGTGGCGTTCGTGCTGCTGTTGTTCGCGCCACTGCTGGCCCGGCTGCGCCTCGGAGCCCGGCTCGGCGCCGTCGCTGTCCTGCTCGCCCAGTTCGCCGTGCTGACCAGGGGCGAGCCCTCCGTGCTGCGGGCCTGCGTGCTCGCCACGCTCGCCGTCGGCGCGCACGCCGTGGGCCGGCGCGCCTCGGCGCCGCGGCTGCTCGCGCTGGCGGTCATCGTGCTGCTGCTCGTCGATCCTCTGCTAGTCCGATCCGTCGGCTTCCAGCTGTCTGTCGCTGCGACTACCGCCATCGTGATGGGCGCCCGTCCCCTCGCCAGGCTGCTGTGGGGTCCGCCCTGGCTGCGTCTGGCGCTTGCGGCGACGCTGAGCGCTCAGGTGGGAGTGCTGCCGGTGCAGCTTGCGGTGTTCGGCTCGCTGCCGCTCGTGAGCATCCCCGCCAACGTCCTTGCGGGACCGGTCGCAGGCCCGGCCATGGTCTGGGGCCTCATCGCCGGATTGGCCGGCGGTGTCTCCGGCGACGCCGTGGCATCGATGTTGCATCTGCCGACCAAGCTGATGATGGGCTGGGTTGCGGGCGTGGCGCGATGGGGGGCGTCGGCGGGTTGGCCTCACATCGAGGCGGCCGAAGTCGGCTCAGCGTTGGCAGTTGTCGTGTTGTGCGCGGCCGGGGCGTTTGTGCTGCGCAACCTTCCGGTCGCATCTCGTGGCTTGGCCGTCGCCGCGGCCGCAGTCGGGATCTGGCTCGTGGCCGGCACGCACCGCCCGCCGCTGCCGGGAGGATCCCAGATCTCGGTGCGCAGCAGCGATCCCGTCGTCGTGGTCGTGGATCGTCCGGATCCGGCCCGTGCGCTGGGCCAGCTCGCCACGGCGGGAATCGATCGCATCGATGTGCTTGTGGCGCGCTCAGCCAGTCGCGCCGGGCGCGAGGTCGTGCGGGCTCTCGACGCCCGCCACGACATAGTGCACGTCCTCGCACCGGCGGGCCTCGGCGGCGCCATCCCCTATGAGACCGTGACTGAGCCCGTCACCGTTGCGGGGCTCACCGTCGAGCCCGCAGCGAAGCGCCTGGCTGTCTCGGTGGAACTAGCGTCGGACGGGTGGCGGCAAGAACCGTGAGCCCGGTGGAGCACCGGCCGGCCGCCACTGCGGGGGCACGGCGCTGATGGCCGGCGGAGCCGTGAGACTCATCAGTGGCAGCGACGAGATTCTCTCGGCCGAAGCCGTGAGATCTGCCGTCGCTGACCTCGTCGGCGATGCCGAGCGGGCCGACGTGCTCGACGAGTACTCAGGCGATGAGTACACCCTCAACGATGTCGCCATCGCTGCCTCGACGCCGCCCATGCTGGCCACCCACCGGGTGGTCGTGGCCCGGGGGCTCAGCCGCTTCAGCGCAGCCGAGCTCGCCCCGCTGATCGCTTGGTTGGATGATCCCTGCCCCACCACCGACCTCGTGCTCGAGTGGAACTCAGGCCGCGTGCCGCGCCCGCTCGTCGAAGCCGTGGAGGCCACGGGGGGCCAGCGGGTCGCCTCAGATGTGCCCGGCGGGGCACGCAATCGCCGGACATGGCTCGAAGAGCGCTTAGCGGAGGCACCAGTGCAGCTCGACGCTCGAGCCCGCGCGGCCATCTCGGAGCATCTCGGCAACGAACTGAGCCGGCTCGGGGGAGTGCTCGAGACGCTGGAGGCCGTCTTCGGCAAAGGCGCCCGGCTTGATGCGGACGACGCGCTGCCATATCTCGGTGCCGAGGGCGATGTCCCGCCGTGGGAGCTGACCGATGCGATCGACCGCGGCAACGTCGGTGCGACCCTCGCCGTGCTGCAGCGCATGTGGGGCGCAGGCCGGCATCCCCTGGCGGTCACGGCGACGGTCTCGAACCACATCACCCGCATGGCTCGCCTTGACGGCGCTGATGCGGCGAACGAAAAGGAAGCCGCTGCGGTTCTCGGTCTGCGGGGCTCCACGTTTCCGGCGCGCAAGGCGCTCGACGCCTGCCGACGGCGCGGCAGCGACGGCATTGCGCGAGCCGTCGAGCAGCTCGCCGCGGCAGACGTGGACATGCGCGGGAGATCCGGGCTCGACGCCCGCTGTGTCGCTGAGATCCTGTGCGCTCGGCTCGCCGCCAGCGCCCGCTGATTGCTGGCCCAGACCCAACAGCCCAGACCTAGCAGCCCAGACCTAGTAGTCCAGACCCGGCCGCTCAGGCGCTAGGCGCCGCTGGCCTGCATCGAGCGGGAGATGAGCCGGGACTTGCGCCGGCCTGCCTCGTTGCGGTGGATGACGCCCTTGGCGGCGGCCTTGTCGAGGCGCTTTTGCACAGCGCGGATCAGCTCATCGGTGGGCTCGCCCGCCATCGCAGCAGCCTGGACTGCCTTCTCTCGGGTTCGCAGCTCTGAGCGAATCGCGCGGTTGCGGACGCGGCGTACCTCGTTCTGGCGATTGCGCTTGATCTGGCTCTTGATGTTTGCCACGAAAGCGTGCTCTCCGTCTCGAAACCGGCTCCGGAGGGTACCGTGCGACCTGCGATGCCCCACGTGCCCCCTGCGGCTGACATCCCCAACGGCGGTGCCAGAACCGGATCGACCAGCGCTGCTTCTATTCGGAACTTCTCGATCATCGCCCACATCGATCACGGGAAGTCGACGCTGTCGGATCGGATCCTGGAGTTGACGGGCGCCGTCGAGGAGCGTTCGATGCGCGCCCAGTACCTCGATTCGATGGATCTTGAGCGCGAGCGAGGCATCACCATCAAGGCCCAGAACGTCCGCGTGAGCTGGCGGGGCCACACCCTCCACCTCATCGACACACCGGGACACGTCGACTTCGGCTACGAAGTCAGCCGGTCGCTCGCAGCCTGCGAAGGCGTGGTGCTGCTCGTCGATGCAGCGCAGGGAATCGAGGCGCAGACGCTGGCCAACTGCTATCTGGCCCTCGAGTCGGATCTGACGATCGTGCCGGTGCTCAACAAGATCGATCTCCCCGCAGCCGATCCGGACCTGTATGCGTCGGAGATCGAACGCGTTCTGGGCATCGACGCGAGCGAGGTCCTGGCGATCTCCGCCAAGACTGGCGAGGGCGTGGAGGCGCTGCTCGACGCAATCACCGAACGGATCCCCCCGCCGAGCGGCGACCCCGACGCCCCGCTGCAGGCGCTGATCTTCGATTCCCACTTCGACCAGTACCGGGGCGTCGTGTCGTCGGTCCGCGTCATGAACGGCCGGTTGTGTGCAGGAGACCGGCTGCGCTTCATGCACGCCGGCGGCCAGCATCTGTCCGAGGAGGTCGGGCTGCGCCTGCCCGCTGTGACGCCGACCGACGAACTGGGTCCCGGCGAGGTCGGCTACCTCATCGCGGGCATCAAAGACGTGGCGCAGGCGCGCTCAGGCGAGACAGTGACCTCCGCGGCGGCACCGGCGGATGTACCGCTGGCCGGCTACGACGATCCCAAGCCGATGGTCTTTTGCGGGCTGTACCCCGTCGACGGCGACGAGTACCCCGACCTGCGCGACGCGCTGGCGAAGCTGAGGCTCAACGACGCGTCGGTGACCTTCGAGCCCGAGACCTCCGGTGCGTTGGGCTTCGGGTTCCGGTGCGGTTTCCTGGGCCTGCTGCACATGGAGATCGTGCGTGAACGGCTCGAGCGCGAGTTCGGGCTCTCGCTCATCGCGACGGCGCCGTCGGTGGCCTACCGGGTACGGACCGACGACGATCAGGAGGTCGAGATCGACAACCCGTCAGACCTGCCGCCTGCCGGTCAGATCGGCGAGATCGCGGAGCCGATGCTCAATGTGTCCGTGCTGACGCCGAGCGCCTACACCGGCGCCGTCATGGACCTGTGCCAGTCGCGTCGGGGCTCGATGACCTCCATGGACTACCTGTCGCCCGAACGCGTCGAGCTGCGCTATGAGGTGCCGCTGGCCGAAGTGGTGACCGACTTCTTCGACCAGCTCAAGAGCCGCACGCAGGGATACGCGAGTCTCGACTACGACCACGCGGGCTATCGCGCCGAGCGACTGGTGCGCGTCGACATATTGCTCAACGGCGAATCGGTCGATGCGTTCTCGGCGATCCGCCATCGCGACGGCGCGTACCCCTACGGCAAGGCCATCACGGCGAAACTGGCCGAACTCATCCCGCGCCAGCTCTTCGACGTGCCGATCCAGGCCGCCATCGGCGGGCGCATCATCGCCCGTGAGACAGTCAAGGCCAAGCGCAAGGACGTGCTGTCCAAGTGCTACGGCGGCGACATCACCCGCAAGCGCAAGCTGCTCGAGCGTCAGAAGGAAGGCAAGAAGCGGATGAAGGCCATCGGGCGCGTCGAGGTGCCCAACGAGGCCTTCGTCTCTGCGCTGCGCCTCGAACAGTGAGTTACGCCCGCTGCGGAGGCGGCAGGGCCCTCTGCTCCCGCGATCCAGCAGGTCGCAACGTCGCAGAGTTCCCTGCCGCCTCCACAGCTCTTCCTCCTGTTCGGCGATGGGGTCGTCGGTAGCATCGGGCTATTGCGAGCACGGCATTCGCAGGAGTGGCAGGGGAGTGATGGACGAGCGCAGAGCCACAGTGCTGCGAGCGGTGGTCGAGAACTTCATCGAGAGCGCGCAGCCGGTCGGATCGGCCGCGGTGCTCGACATGACACTCCTCGATGTGTCGCCTGCGACCGTCCGCAATGATCTCGCAGCGCTCGAAGCAGGCGGCTACCTGATGCAGCCGCACACCAGCGCCGGACGGGTGCCGACCGAAGCGGGCTACCGCTACTTCGTGGACGGCCTCGGGCCCGGCTCCCTCGACAACACCGAGGTCCGGCAGGTGCGGGCGTTCTTCGCTCACACCCAAGGACAGATCGAAGAACTGCTCTCCGACACCAGCCGGCTGCTGTCGGACCTGACCGAGTACGCCGCGATGGTCGTGGCTCCGCGGCACGATCGAGACACCATCCGGTCGGCCCAGCTCGTGGATCTCGGCGGCGGTCGGCTGCTCGTCGTGCTGGTGATGTCGTCGGGCGCCGTGGAGCGCACCTACGTCGACGTGTACAACAACCGGGAACTGGCGGACGCAGCCCAAGGGCCCGGCACGGGTGCGGCCTCCGCTGTGCTGAGTGAAGCTCTGGTAGGACGTACCCGCGCGGAGCTGCTGGCAGCTCCCCAGACCGGCGACACGGCGACCGACGCACTGGTGGCCGCGGCACTCGTGGCGCTGGCCGACGACCAGCCGCACCCCAGCGAGCTCTACGTGGGCGGGACGGCCAAGATCACCGAGCAATTCGAAGCTGCGTCGTCGCTTCGCTCGGTGCTGTCAGTGCTGGAGGAGCAGCTGATGGTGGTGACGCTCCTGCGCAGCCTCGTCGACCGCGGTCTCAGCGTGGCCATCGGGTCCGAGACCGGCATGAAGCCGCTGGCGGACTGCTCGGTGGTGGTCGCGCCCTACGAGGTCGACGGCCGCACGGTGGGCAGCGTCGGGTTGCTGGGCCCGACCCGGATGGACTACTCGAAGGCGCTCGCGGCGGTGCACACGGTGAGCCGGCGACTGTCGGCGTCGCTCGGCGACGGTGACAGCACGCATGCGCCGGCGGGCATCTCGCAGCCGATCCAGCAGTAGAACCGCCACAGATGCCTGCCGACTATTACGAGCTGCTCGACGTGAGCCGCGACGTCAGCGAGGGCGATCTCAAGCGCGCGTACCGGCGCAAGGCCCGTGAGCACCACCCAGATGCGAACCCCGGCGACGCCGGCGCTGAGGCCCGTTTCAAGGAGATCAGCGAGGCCTATGCCGTGCTCGCCGACCCTGAAGCACGAGCCAGGTACGACCGCTTCGGACATGAGGGCCTGCGCGGCGGGATGGGCGGCCCGGCGTTCGATTTCGACCTCAGCGACATCTTCGAGTCGTTTTTCGGTGGCAATCCGTTCGGCGGTGGCCGGTCCCGCCGCCGGTCGGGACCGCCGCGGGGCGACGACCACGAGACCGTCGTCGACCTCGAATTTGACGAGGCGGTCTTCGGGGTCGACCGGCCGATCGAGGTGCGAGTACTGATGTCGTGCGCCGATTGCGATGGCTCGGGCGCGGCGCAGGGCACTTCGCCGACGATGTGCAGCGCTTGCGAGGGCATGGGGCAAGTCCGCCAAGTGCGTCAGAGCCTTCTGGGCCAGATGGTCACCGCTGCGCCATGCGCCCGCTGCCGCGGGATCGGCGAGGAGATCGCCGACCCGTGCCGGTCGTGCCGGGGCGAAGGTCGCCATCCCGAGCAGGTGTCGCTGGTTGTGCGAGTGCCGCCCGGCGTCGATTCGGGCGCCACGCTCCGGCTGAGCGGCCGTGGATCGGCGGGGCCGCGCGGCGGGCCTGCAGGCGACCTGTACGTCCACTTGCGTGTCGCCGAATCCGACGTCTTCGTCCGCCAGGGCGACAGCCTGGTGGCGGAGCTGCCCGTGACGATGCTGCAAGCGGCCCTCGGCGCGAGCGTGCCGTTCGACACGTTGGACGGACTGCAGGAACTCGTGGTGAAGGCGGGCACCCAACCGAACGACACGATCCGCTTGAGCGGGCTCGGCGTGCCGCGAGCCAATGGGCGCGGTCGCGGCGACTTGCACGTTGTGGTGCGCGTGGACATACCCAAGAAGCTCTCCAAGTCCGAGGCGGCGAAGCTTCGGGAAGTCGCCCGTGAACGTGGCGAGCAGGTGGAAGGCGGCACCGCCCCCAACCGCGCTGAGGGGGTTCGCGATGATCTCGACGGCGAGGAGTCGCCGCAGCGTCGTCGGAAACGGCGCCAGAGGCAGTGAGATGCCCGACGACCGGCGTGCAGTCGATGCGCTTGTGGGCGAGCGGCTGCGGGCGGTGCGAAAACAGCGGCGCATGACGCTCGGCGAGGTCGAGGCGGTGTCAGGCGGCGAATTCCGCACGTCAGTGCTGGGGGCGTACGAGCGCGGCGAGCGGGGCGTGGCCGTGAACCGTCTGCTGCGCTTGGCGGAGCTGTACGGCGTGCCGCCCGCCGAATTGCTGCCGAATGGCGGCCGGGACGGCAGCCAGAGCCAACCGGCATCGCAGCGCTACCCGCCCGATTCAGTGCTGTGACCGACACCGGCAGCGCATCGCCGTCCTTCGGCATCTATTGCCATATCCCGTTCTGCACGCATCGGTGCGATTACTGCGCGTTTGCAACCTGGACGGATCGCGAGCACCTCATCGACGACTACATGGCGAGCTGCCGCCGCCAGGCCCGCGAGCTGGCGGCGGAGCTTCCGGCGGTGACCTCGGTGTTCTTCGGCGGCGGCACGCCGAATCTGGTGGCGCCTGAGCTGCTGGGGGAGGTGCTGGCCGAGCTCCCGCTGGCGGGCGGAGCCGAGATCACGGTGGAGTGCAATCCCGACCTCGTCACCGCCGAACAGATGCAGTCCTATGAGGCGCTGGGTGTGAACCGCATCAGCCTCGGCGTGCAATCGATGAACTCTGGCGTGCTGGACGCGCTGGGTCGTCGCCACGACCCTGAGATGGTGGCTGCATCGGTTGATGCGGTCCGGCGGGCGGGCATCGGTCAGCTCAACCTGGACCTGATCTACGGCTCGCGCGCCGAATCGGTGTCCGATTGGGAGCACACGCTGGCCCGCGCCATCGAATTCGAGCCCGATCATCTGAGCGTGTACGGGTTGACCCCAGAGGCTGGCACCGCGCTCGGAGATGATCCGTCCCGCCATCCCGACGACGACGACATGGCCGACAAGTACCTGCTCACCGATGAGCTGCTGGGACGCGCGGGCTACGAGGCCTACGAGATCTCCAACTGGGCTCGCCCGGGCGCGCGATGCCGGCACAACCGGCTGTATTGGCGGCAGGGCTCCTACGCAGGCGTCGGGTGTGCCGCGCACAGCCACCGTGACGGTCGCCGCTACTGGAGCGTTCGCACCCCCGAGCGGTTCATAGCGGCAATCTCGAACGGGACGTCTCCCGTTGCCGGCAGCGAGGAGCTGGGCCCCGACGAGCGTCGCCTCGAAGCGTTGCAGCTCGCGCTGCGCACCTCCGACGGTGTCCCGGCCGGCGCGCTGCCCCACGACGTGGGGCACCTGCTCGAACCCGCTGGGGAAGGCCGGCTCAAGCTGACCGCTCGTGGGCGTCTGCTCGCCAACGAGGTGGCCGTCCGGCTGGGGCTGCCGTCAGCTCGTTAGCGCTGGGCGGCCTCGGGCGGCTGCTCACCCACGGGCGCCGGCCGATGCGGCGGCAGGATCACGCTCAGGTCGCCGTAGTGGATGACCAGCGCGTCACAGGGGAGCTGCAGCGCCTCGCCCCCGGCGGCGTCTGGTTCGGGTCTGGTCGTTGACAATGCACTGGCTGCAAGCGGCACGTGGGCGACTCGCACAGGCACGACCGGCCCATCGGTGCCGGACTCAGTGCCGTAGAACCCGACCTCTCCCGTGATTGAGCTCACGACCGCCAGCGTCGAATGGCCGTCGCAGTCCCAATCGCCGGTGGCCACCAAGTCAGCGGAAGATCCGACCGTTGCCTCAATGTCGGGAAGAGGCGCTGTTGCGGTGCTGTAGAGCAGCGTTGCGCCCTCGGTCACTGGCACAGGCAGTGCGTCGGAGGCACCGAGAGGTGCTGAGGGGTCACCGGGATCAGCGCCATGGACCGCCGAGTCATCAGGCCCTAGGTGAGGGACGCTGGGCGACGATGCGCCGGTAGCGGTGCTGGTCGCTGCGACGACGTGCGGCAGCCGGCTGGTCGATTCGGTCACCGGGCCGCCGCCTGCAAGGGCGCGCCAACCGGCGATCGCGGCGACGGCCAGGGTCACCGCCAGCACTGCGCCCGAGACGATCCGGCGCCGGTCTGGCGTCGATGCAAGCGCGCGTGAGGCTTGCGGCGGTCCGGGACCGATGCCTTCTGACGGCTCGGGACCGGGTGCTTGTGCACGCAGCCGCTCGCGAAGGCCGTCGGTGTCGTGCGCAGCCATCACGCCAAACCCTCGAGCGGGCCCGACCCCGTCGATGGCCTCGGGGTGGGTGCGTCCCGCGGTGTCGCGCAGGTGCCGCAGGCGGTCGAGCCACGTCGACAGCGGCTTGCCGTCGCGCGGAGCGATCGTTGCTGCGGAGGTGAGGCTCTCGCAGGCGCGCAGCGATTCTGCGATCCAGTGACGCTCGCCGGCCTCGGTTGCCGTTCGATCTGCCCGTGTGAGCTCCGAGGCGGCGAGGGCGGCGAGGGCCGCGAGATCCGAGCCCGGCAGGTGCTGCAGCTCGTCGGCTGGGCCCGTTGCCTCTCCGAAGCCGCAAAGTACTGGCCGATGCGGTGGGGCCACCAGCACGTGATCGCTGCGCAGTGCGCCATGGCAGATGCCGCGAGCATGCAGCTCTTCCAGCGTCGTGCCGAGCTCGATGAGCAATTCGAGCGTGTCCCGGGGGCCGAGCGGCGGCAATTCGGCGAGTGTCGGGGCTTCGAGGTAGCGCAGTCGCACTTCGCAGCGATCGTCGTACTCGTCGAGACTGATGAAGTCGACGACCCCCGCCATGCGCGCTGCGGCGATCACCTGAGCCTCATGACGCAAGCGCGGCCGCTCGGCTCCGTCGGCGTGCTTGATCAGCACTGCACCGCCGGAGGGATCTTCGCGGACAGTCGGACTTCTGAGCATCATCAAAAGATATAAAAAATACTGGCAAATCACTAAATAATATGAACAATGGCCTTGCTATGCCCTCGCGGCGTCAACCAGAGAGCCGGGCGCGCCCGATGGCCTCAGCGGAAACGGGACGGCTTGAGCGTCCGTCGACGTTCCCGATCAAGCCGATGACCCGTCGGGCCGAACCTGAGACCGAGACCCGCACAGCCGACGGACCCGCTGCGGTGATCGCCACCGAGACCGATCCGGGCTCGAAGATCGCAGACAGCCGCTCCTGCGCCATTCGCTGGCTCCCCGCAGTGAGGCGGCGGAGTCGGGAGGCATCCACACGGTAGATCCCATGGTGACGTAGAGCGGATTCGTCGAGCGCGAGCGAGACCAGGTCGTTGGCGAGCGAGGACGCTGCTGCAGATGCCTCGCGCTGTGCCAGGAACACGGCCGCGCTGTCAACGGTGATGCCAGCCAGCAGGACCACGATCAGCACACCGACTGGCACGAGCAGCAGCACTGAGCCTCGCTCGACGTCACCGGCTTGGGTTGTCGGCGACCTCGGGGGCGCAGCGATTACGGGTGGCTTCGGCCTAGTGCGCACAGGGAGCACGCCCGCTGAGTCCGTGCCGGAATGGATCGACGATCTCGCTGGCGCGTGCACGCACCGACAGCGGCGACCAGCCGCCTCGCAGCAACGCCAGGCGTGGGACCTCCTTGGTCGCCTCGAAGGTCACCCGTTCACAGCGCCGCAGCCGGGCCGAACCGACCGGTTGCACAGACGCCTCGCCGCCGAGCCGGTATCCGGAGATGGCCTGCGTCCCTGCGGCGATCGCAGCATCGGCGGCATCCGCGGAGCGCTGCCCGCCATGTTCGACAAAGGACCGTGCGGCCTCCCTGACACCGGCGACCGCGGCGATTTTCGCGTCCAGCGCTGCCCATGTCTGAGCGAACAACAGCGTCCCTCCGACAAAGACGAGCACGATGAACGGCAGAACCTCGGCCCCGACCACGCCGGCGGAGTCACGCTGAGGGCATCTCACGGCGTCCTCGGTTCACGGGAGACCGGCGAAGCGCGTCAGCTCGCGCCGCACCTCGAAGCGGCGCTCGATGCTGCGCCGTCCGATGAGCGATGAGGCATCAATGAGCAGCGTCGGCGGGCGCGCCGAGAGCTCCAAGGCAACGATCTCGCGATTCGAGCTCCAGTCGAGCCGTTCGATGCTGACTGCGGGCCCGATGCGCGACCGCAGCCAGCGTTCGGCATCGACGATCGCTGCAGAGTCACCGCCCCCGAACGCTGCGCGCCGGGTGGCGTCATGACCCACCGCAGTCACGACCGAAGCGCTGTAGAAGTGCATGGCGACCTGGACTGCGAGCATCAGGAACGTCCCGAACGCCAGGATTCCCCACGGCAGGGCGACGAGACCGGCGCCGCTCTCATCGCGGCGCAACCTCACTTGCCGATCTTCGCAATCTCGGAATTGGTGGTCTCCTCGGCGTTCTCCCAGAGCGCCTTGAAGCCGACCCACATGAGGGCACCGAGCGACGCGATGATCAGCACGGCAATGGCCGCGGAGATGACCCCTTCGCCTCGCTCGTTGCGTCCCGCGCCGCGCCGCAGCGCTCGCGCGATGGTGGGGGACTGCCATCGGGCCAGCGTCGCGATGCCGCCACTGGCTGTGACCGCGCTGAGCGCGGCCACGGAGATCTCGAGCGCGACGGCCGCGGCGGCGCCGAAGACGGCAAGAACTGTGGAGAGGGAGGTGATGTACATGGGGTTGTCCTTTCGGTGAATGCAGGTCGTGGGAGTGGGAGGTGCCGGCGAGCCCCGCTGCCGCCCGACGGGCGGCTCACAGCGCCACGTATTCGCTCAGCGCGTCGCTGAACGGGATCGCCAGCAGGACGCTCCCAGGCACCAGCGCAGCGACGGTGACAGGTATCCACACCTGCTCGTTGCGGCGCTCGATGTGGGCGATGAGGCGCCGGTGGGCTTCCATGCGGGAGGAGCGGGCCTCGTCCGAGACCAATGCGGCTATGTCTGTCGTGTCCTCGTGCAAGGTCAGCACGCCGACGAATCTGCGGATGTCCGCCGATCCGGCATCGTCGGCCCATTCGGCCAGCGCCACCTCGACGGTGGTGCCGCCGGCGACTCGGGCGCCGACACGGGCCAATCCTTCGGCGCAAATCCCCTGGCCGCGACGCGAAGCGGCCTCAAGCGCGCCCCGCAGCGACATGCCGCTCGCGAGCAGCATGCCGACCTGCTCGGCAACGATCGGCAGCTCCTCGGTGATCTGTGTGCGTCGCACGGCAATCTGCCTCTCGAGGCTGTGCTCGGTTGCGCCGTATACGGCGGCGGCCGCGGCAAGCGCACCGGCGAACACGAGCGGCAGGCCCATGCCCGCGGCACTCAGCACCCCGCCGGCGACGACGAGCCCTGCTGCTGCGCCTCCCGCCTGCCGTGCACGGAATTCGGACGGGGGCCGCGAGCTGCCGGCTCGCCTCAGCCGGGCTGCAAGCTCGGCATCGGCGTTGGCGAGCCCGGCGATGCGCTGCGCAAATGCCCCCGACGCCGTCACTGCACGAACACTCGCTTCCGCAGCGGGACCGCCATGATCCGGCCCGCCCACAACCAGCAGCCGGCCACAGCGAGCACGCTGAGCATTACCAGAAGCTGACCGCCAGGTGCCGCGTAGGCCTGCCGGCCGCTTCCGATGCTCAGGCCGATGACGCCCATGAATGCCGGCACCAGCGCGACGAAGCCGCGCGCGAACCGGGCTCCGGCCTGCTTGGCCCGAGCGTCTGAACGCGCTGCGGCCTCGGCCTGAGCCGCTTCGGCCAGGGCGCGCAGGCGAACGTCGACGCGCACCCCGCCGATCTGGTGCGCAGCCAGCAGCGTCTCGCACACCGCGTCCGCGGTCGGGTCCGCGAGCGATGTCTTCAGCACACGCAGCGACGCTTCGAAGTCGGTGCTCAACGACCAAGTGCGGGCCGCTTCGGAGAACGCCGGGTGCATCTCCGGCGGTGCGTGGGTGCCGGCAGCAAAGAGCGCAGCGGGGATCGACTGGCCCCGGTGAGCAACCCCGACACGGATCTCTGCGAGCAGTCGGGGCCACGCCTGCCAGGAGTTCGCGGTGCGCTGCCTGCGGCGCTGTGATGCAGCACAGGGCGGGATCGCCGCACTGAACAGTGCAACCAAGGCCGGCGCGGCGACGCCGCCGAAGAGCGTCCAGGCACCCGCCCACCCCGCAACCGCCGCGACGGCGCCAGCCAGCGTGCCGGCGACCACGCGTGACGTTGGCCGGGGCGCTGTCAGCGGTGCGGGGGGCTTCGACGGCACCAGCCGCCTCAGCGCCGCCGAAGCGTCGCCGTCGGGCGTCGCGAGCAGCCAGACGCCCAGCGCGCCCGCGCCGATGAACAGCACACCGGTCATGTCGGCGTGCCCGGCGGGGCGGCGAGGTCCGGTGTCGCGACGCCGGCGCAGGACATCCGTGAGGCAACGCGCCCCGAGAGGTTCGCAGTCCGCACCGGCGACTCCTCTCCAGCGGCGGGTGCGAACAGCGTCGTCGTCTCGAACGCAGTGTGGTGGCTGTTGCCGGCTGGCTCCTCGACGGCCACCACCTCGGTGACGCGCACCCCGTCGGGACCTCGCCGCAGGTGCACGACGATGTCGATCGATTCGGCCACAAGCTGGGTGATCGCCGCGATGGGCATCTCGCGAACTTCAGGCGCGAGCTGGCAGATGAGGCGCAACCGCCCTAGCGCTTGGCGTGCGGATCCCGCGTGAATCGTCGCGTAGCCGGTGACGCCGCTCGACAGCGTCAGCAGCAGGGGGACCGCCTCGCGGTCTCGCACTTCGCCCACGATGGCCACGTCGGGCGCCATCCGCAAGAAGCCGGCCACCAGGCGCCTCAAGTCGACAGGCGTTCGCTCGGTGCGACCCGGTCGGGTCTGCATGGCGGCCACATTGGGCAGCGGGATGTCGAGTTCGAACACTTCCTCCGCGGTCACGACTCGCAGGTGCGGTTCGAGCTCGGCGGCGCAGCATCCCAGCAGCGTGGTCTTACCGCTGCCGGGAGCGCCGGCGAACAGGATCGACAGCCGGGCGCGCACTGCGGCACGCAGGAAATCGCTGATCTCGCGGGTCAGCGTCCCGACTGCTGCGAGATCGCTCAAGCTCGAGAACGCGATGCCCGTGAACTTGCGGATGTTGAAGATCAGGTGTCCGCCGCGGCCGATGTCGGGATGGACGATGTGCAGGCGAGCACCGTTGTCGAGCTGGGCGTCCTGGAGTCCTTCACTGGGGTCCAGCTTGCGATGGGAGGCTGTCGCGTCGTCGATGATTCTCGTCAGCGTGCGCCGGACGTGCTCGTCGTCGTGGAACGACTCGTCATGGTCTGCGCACTGGCCATGGTGCCGCTTGACGAAGATCTCGTCGGGGGCGTTGACCATGATCTCCCACACGTCGGCGTCGGCCAGCAGCGTTTCGAGAGGTCCGTAGCCGAGCAGGTCACGGCGGATCCGATCGGCAACGGCGTCAGTGTCCGTCACTGCGTGGCGGTGAGTACCGCTCTTGAAGCCGAGGTTCCAACGCCGGATCTCCTCGTGGGCGAGTGCGGTGATCGCACGGTCTGCGCCGGGCGCGCGCGGGTCCAATCCGCTGTGACGGGCGCGCTCAGAAACCGAGCGTTCGATCTCCGCGAGCGGCGTCGGGTCGGTCATGACGTGACCTGTGGCGATGCTCCCCACGCCCGGATCAAGGTGATGGCACCGGCATTCGCCGCTGCGGCCACGGAGACGGCGCCGGCTCGGTCGGGCACCTGCAGGGTGACGATGACCGTGTCTGCGACATGGTCGACGCTTGAGGGGTCGTCGACATCGAGCACGACGGCGCCGGTGGCCACGACCGTTGCGCTGTTAGGGGACAGGTGCCCCGACACGACGAGGTCGACTCGCTCGCCGACGGCCACCAGACCGTTGAGGGCGCGAGGACGATCGAGCGCGACGGAGATGGCATAGCCCGCATCGCGACCGGAGACCGACTGCGGCGAGCCGATGTCGCCACGAGTCAGCAATTCTCCGGCGTGTACGGCCTCGATCACGAGACCGCCGACAACGTCCTCTCCAGCACCGAAGACGGTGGCTTCCACCTCGGTCGGCAGGCGAATCGAGATCATGGCGACGTCGGCCGCCTCGATCACCCTGCCCGGTGCGAGCCGTGACCGCGCGACCGCGTAGCGGGTCTCGGGCTCAGCCGCCGCCTGCTCGAATGCCCACCACAGCCCGAGGGCTGCGATGCTGCACAAGAGGGTGCCGGCGATGACTCGCGGGCGGAGTGATGTACGTGCACCGCCGGGTTGACGGGCTGTGGCCGACACCGGCGGCATGGGTCGGCCATCAGGCGACAACGGCGGGTCGGGGGGCACGCCGAGCACTTAAGCATATTCCTGTGTGAAATTACAAAATAGTTATTGAAAATCCAGCAATAAGATTCAATATGTTTCACAAATACGGCGATATAGCGCGTAATATTGAAGGTTGATGTTGAAATGCACGGCTGCGGGGGACCGGCGCACTAGCGTTACCCGAAAGGGATCAGCAGACTCCCTGGAACGTCAATGGCCGAGCGACTGCGAGGAGCGATGATGCCCGAGGTGCCGACTGAGGCGGGCGACGACGGCGCGACGAGCGAGGATGAACCCCAGGCTGCCTACGAGGAAGTCATCTGGTTATCCACGCTGAAGGCAGCGAACCGCATGGGCATCACCACACGGACGCTGTACCGCTTCATCGACCGGGGCGACCTGCCTGCGTACCGGTTCGGGCGTGTCATCCGGCTGCGGCTCAGCGATGTGGACAGGTTCGTGGAGCAGTGCAAGGTCGAGCCCGGAAGTCTCGAGCATCTCTATCCCGAGGCTCGCCTGACCGAACTCGATGACGATCCTGAGACGGTCGACGACGATTGAGCGGCGAGGAGCTGCCACCCGCTGACGCTGGTGCGCCAGGGGGCGTGTGGGGCACGATCAGCCCGCTTTTTTGCGCCCGCCCCGATTGGCGGGTCGCCGCGAATCGCAAGTCCTGGCCGGGGGGCCTCGCCCTGTTGTTCGTCATCGGCCTTGGCGGCTCGATCGCCTTGCTCTTCGTCTCGCTGGCAGCAGCGCAGACCGGTTATGAGTCGACCCTGGAAGACGAGCTGCTCGCCGAGCCGCTGCTTGCCCAGTTGATCCTCGTCGCTGTGGTTGCGCCCTTGTTCGAGGAGACTGCGTTCCGCTTGGCGCTCACCGCCCGGCCGAGACTGGGCGCGTTCGCGCTGTCGGGTGCGACGGGGTTCGTGTACTTCGCGTTCAGCGGTGTGCTCACTCAGATCGTGGCAGCACTCTTCGCCGTGATCGCTGTCGCAGCGCTCGTGCTGTGGGCCCAGTCGATGATTGCGGGCATCGGGCGGGGCGACGCGATCGACGCTCGCGAGCCCACGCGCCTCCCTTGGTCTGAGCGGTTCGGGCGGTGGTGGTCGGCTCACCCCAGATGGATCATCTGGTGCTCGATCGGGGTGTTCGGCCTCGTGCACGTCAACAACTTCGACGTGCGCCTGCATCTGGCGTCGGTCGTGGTGGCACCGCTCGTCGTCGGCCCGCAATTGTGGGTCGGTCTCATGTTCACCATCGCCCGGGTGCGCTACGGGTGGTGGGCAGGACTGGCGCTGCATGCCTTGCACAACTTCGCTGTCTGGAGCGTGAGCAGCGCCCTCAGCTAGATCGGGCTCGTCGGTACCCTTGGCGCCCGATCGGGATTCCGGCACCAGTGAGCTTGCAGATCTTTGACACGATGACGCGGCGCAAGACCGCCTTCGTCCCGCGGTCGCCGGACGAGATCTCGATGTACGTCTGCGGACCGACGGTCTATGACGTGCCGCATCTCGGCCATGGCCGCACGGCGTTGACCTACGACATGATCCGGCGGTTCTTGGAGTGGTCGGGCTATGAGGTGACGGTGGCATCCAATGTCACCGACATCGATGACAAGATCGTGGAGCGAGCCCTGCGGGAGGGTCGCGCCGAGTCTGATGTGGCGGAAGAATTCACCGCCGCATACGACGAGCAGATGGATCGGCTCGGTGTGCTGCGGCCCCACACCCGGCCGCACGCGACGCACTTCATCTCCCAGATGATTGACGTGATCTCCGAGCTGCGGTCGATCGGGGCGGCGTACGACGTTCCCGGCAAGGGCGTGTACTTCGCCGTCGATTCTGTGCCCGGGTACGGCCAGTTGGCGGGCCGAACACTCGAACAGCTCAACTCTGATGCCGGAGCGCGCGTCGACGTCGACCCCGACAAGCGGTCGCCGGTCGATTTTGCCCTCTGGAAGGCCGCGCAACCCGGCGAGCCGCGTTGGCCCACGCCGTGGGGGCAGGGCCGGCCCGGCTGGCACACCGAGTGCGTGGCGATGTCGCTCAGCGCGCTCGGGCCCGGCTTCGACATCCACGGCGGGGGAGATGACCTGGTCTTCCCCCACCACCAGAACGAATGGGCTCAGGTGACCGCCGCGGGAGAAGCGTTCGCCCGCTACTGGGTGCACAGCGCCATGGTGAACGTCGGCAGCCAGAAGATGGCCAAGTCGTTGGGGAACTACACCCAGCTCGCCGATGTGATCGACGCCGCGGGTGCTCGCGCTGTGCGGTTGCTGGTGCTGCAGACCCACTACCGGCGGGCGATGGAGATGGGTCCCGAGGCGCTCGAAGCCGCGCGCAGCGCCGTAGGCCGGCTCGATGCATTCGCTCGCCGGGTCGCGGGTGCTGGCATCTCGACCGCGGTGGCAGCCGCAGTGCGACGGCCAGACATCGAAGGCGGGACCGTTTCCGATCTGGATACCGAAACCGTGGCGGCGTTCGCAGCGGCCATGGACGACGATTTCTCCACGCCCACAGCACTCGATGTGATCTTCCGGCTCGTGCGCCGTGCGAACGCCTCCCTCGACGCTGCATCGTCTGGCGAGGCTTCCCGCTCGGCACGGACGGCGCTGCACTTGCTCAGCGTCCTGGGGCTCACGTGCGGTGATGGCGGAAGCGACACCCGCCTCGACGGCGGGCTGTCCGATGCCGAGGTGGACGCGTTGATGGCACAACGGTCAGCGGCGCGATCGGCTCGCGACTTCGACACCGCCGACCGCATTCGCGACGATCTGGCGGCAGCAGGCATCGTCGTCGCCGACGGCCCCGCGGGAGCAACCTGGCACCGCGCCTGACGCTGAGGGTCCTGGCACCCTCTCCGCCGACGCGCGTCTCAGCGTGACTAGACGGCGGCGGTTCGCTGCAGCCAGTCGTCGATGAGCCAGCCGGCGATCGACATGCCGCCTCGAGGGCATGGGGGCAGGTTGTCGGCGGTGTACCAACCGGCTTCGACGATCTCTTCGGGATCGATCTCGATCTCGCCGTCCTGCCAGTCGCAGACGAAGCCGCACATCAGCGAGTGCGGGAACGGCCACGGCTGGCTTCCGAAGTAGCGGGCATTGCTGACGGTGAGCTGGACTTCCTCGTAGACCTCACGCACCACGGCGTCCTCGAGACTCTCGCCGGGCTCGACGAACCCTGCGAGCGCGCTGTAGAAGCGGCCGGGAAACTGCCGGCCCCATGCGAGCAGCACTTGGGGCCCGCGCTCAACCAGCACGATCATGGCGGGGCTGAGCCTCGGGAACGCCATGTGTCCGCACTCGCCGCAGACCTTTGCCCTGTCGGAGGCATTGGTGCAGGTCGGGGCCCCGCAGCGCCCGCAGTAGCGATGGGTTCGTTCGAATTCGACTATCTGTGCGGCACGCCCGGCGATCTGCCAGTGCTCGTCGGGGATACGCCCGTAGAGCTTGCGAAGCGGTACCGGCTCGAGGTCGCCTTTGTCCAGCGGTGGTTCTTCCGCAGGATCCATGTCGACCGCCCAGACACCGTTGCCGTCGAGCACGCCCAGGAATGCTGCAGGGGGCGAACCGTTGCCGACCGGTGCCGCGGGGCTGGCACACAATCCGCCGCCTGGCTCGGTGAACACCGTGCCCGAGCGGATCGGCACCCACACCCGAGAGCTCTCGTCGAGGTCTTCAGGCGGCTGGTTCAGGACCGTGAACACGAGCCAAGTTGAGCACACCGCGCACGCGAGCGCAGTTTCAGAAGTGCTGACGCCTAGAGCCGCCGGATGACCGTCACCACCTTGCCGAAGATGGTGACTTCGTTGGCGGGGCGGATGATCGGGCGATGGTCGGCGTTGGCGGGTTCGAGAATGACCTGGCCGTCGGAGCGCCGGTAGCGCTTGACGGTGCCTTCCTCGCCGTCGATTCCGGCAACGACGATGTCGCCCGGTTCTGCCTCGGGCTGGTGGCGTGCCACGACGTAGTCGCGATCCCAGATGCCGGCATCGATCATCGAATCGCCTCGTACCCGCAGCATGAAGAGCTCGCCGCTGCCGGTGAAGTCTGCGGGCAGCGGCAGCAGCTCTTCGACGTTCTGCTGGGCCAGCACGTCAGTGCCCGCTGCGACATCGCCGATGAGCGGCACGTGACGGGTTGGCCGCCGCTCGCCCTTGACACCGGTCTGCCAGTCGAAGTTGACGATGAGCGCCCTGGGCCGTGACGGATCGCGCCGGATCCATCCGTCCGCTTCGAGCGATCGCAGGTGGCGGTGCACCGTTGCAGGAGAACTGAGATTGACTTCCTCGCCGATTTCGCGGACCGATGGCGGGTAGCCGCGCTCGCGCTGAGTCGCATCTATGAACTCGAGCATGGCGCGTTGACGCTCGCCGAGATGTGCTACCCGCTGATCCGCTGCGCTGATGTTCTTCATTGCTGACCTTTCGTCTCGGACCCCGCGATACCGGACCTTCGTCCGACCTCGCATGTCCGACCTGCCTTCACGATGCCTGTGGTGAGACGGAACTGTCGTTCCGGACCACTACACTAGCAACAAGTGTTCGATATAGCGCGCATTTGTTCGGCAGCTCAGTGCCTGGAGCGCTTCCAGCGCACGAAGAGCACGCCATCGTGGGTGACGACCTGCGCTAATGAGTACGCGCGCGGCGCTGCCAGCGGCACGTGGGCCCCTGCCACATCGGCGATGCGTGGAGCGTCGGCTCCCACTGCCACGGGTGCGTGGGTGAGGTTCACCTCGTCCACCAGATCAGCCGCCAGCAAGCTGGCGTTCAGCGACGGACCGCCCTCGCACAGCACGACGCGCGCCCCGAGTGAGCCCAAGTGCCGCAGCGACTCCGCGAGATCTACAGACTCCCCGCCGGTGCGTACGAGCTCGGCGCGACCTGCCAGCCGGGCCGCGGCGTCGGGGTCCGCACTTGCAGTGGTCACCACCAGGGGCAGCGGTGTCGCCGTCGGGTCCGGTGGCGGGCTGAACAGCGGGAGCTCTGGGTCGACGCTCAGTGACCCGCTGACCACGGCGATGCGGGCCCCAGATCGCCGCGCTGGGCGGTACCGCTCGGCATTTGCGGTGCCCGCACCGACCAAGATGATGTCGGCCTGCGCGCGCAGGGCCCCGAACATCGCCTTGTCAGGCTCGCTCGACAGGCCGCCCGACAGTCCGTCGATGGCAGCGGCGCCGTCGATGCTCGCCACCATGTTGAGCATCACCCACGGACGCTCGGCGTGTGATGAGCGTTGCGAGCGTGCCGCCTGTGCTGCGTCGATCGTCCCCGCAGGCAATGGGTACAGCCGCTCCACGCGGCGAGTCTGCCACCGTTGGGTCGAGCGGGCGTTCGGTGTGACGGCAGTCATCCACAGGCTGTGGAGAACCTGTCCACAACACTGGGCAGTTGTGCACAGGAATATCCCCATGAAAGCCCCGATGTTCACCACTTTCCGTCCACAGGCGGGCGGTCGTAGCGTGCGTCTGTCATTGGCGGCCACAAGTCTCGGCATGCGCGTTCGCGCGAGTCGAGTTCGGTCCGCGACACTGGTGCAGGAGGTCGGCGGCAGGTGACGATGACCGAGACGCAGCGGGCGCAGGGCGAGAGCCCCGAGCATCGATCCGGTGGCGCGCCGCTCGGTCTGCAGCGGCACTTCACCGCTGAGGGCACACATCCGTACGACAGCGTGCGTTGGGAACGCTTCGACGCTTCCATTACGAACGCGGTCGACGGATCGGTCGCGTTCTCGCAGCCCGACGTCGAATTTCCCGCCGATTGGAGCCCCACGGCGGTCAACATCGTCGCCCAGAAGTACTTCCGCGGCACGCTCGGCACGCCAGAACGCGAGCACTCGCTGCGCCAGGTCATCGATCGCGTCGCAGGCACGATCACCCGTTGGGCGCACAGCGACGGCTACTTCGATTCGTCGCAGGAGGCCGAGACATTCGAAGCAGAGCTGTCATGGCTGCTGGCACATCAGCGGGTGGCGTTCAACAGCCCGGTGTGGTTCAACATCGGCGTGCAGGGTGTGCCCCAGCAAGCATCGGCGTGCTTCATTCTCGCCGTCGATGACGAGATGGAATCCATCTTGGACTGGTACGTCACCGAGGGCCGCATCTTCAAGGGCGGCTCGGGGGCCGGTGTGAACCTGTCGGCGTTGCGGGCCTCGTGCGAGCCGCTGTCGGGTGGCGGGACGGCGAGCGGCCCGGTCAGCTTCATGCGCGGTGCCGACGCCTCGGCGGGCACGATCCGCAGCGGCGGCAAGACCCGGCGCGCCGCGAAGATGGTGCTGCTCGATGCCGACCACCCCGACATCGAGGCATTCGTGTGGTGCAAGGCGCGCGAGGAGCGCAAGGCGCGCGCGCTTGCCGCCGCAGGTTTCGACATGGATCTCGACGGCGTCGACTCGTTCTCGGTGCAGTACCAGAACGCCAACAACTCGGTCCGCCTGTCCGACGGATTCATGGAGGCGGTTGACGCAGACGGTCCGTGGGAGCTGCGCGCACGCACGAGCGGCGAGGTCACCTCGGCCATGCGTGCGAGGGATCTGCTCGGCCAGATCGCCCAGGCGGCTTGGGAATGCGCCGATCCCGGCGTGCACTTCTCGACCACCATCAACGACTGGCACACCGCGCCGGCCCACGGACCCATCAGCGCAAGCAACCCGTGCAGCGAATACGTCCACCTCGACAACTCCGCCTGCAACCTGGCCAGTCTCAATCTGCTGCCGTTCTTTTCGGACTGTGCAGATGCGGGCTGCGATTTCGACATCGAGGGCTTCCGACAAGCGGTGCGGATCACGTTCATCGCGCAAGACGTGCTGGTGAGCCATGCCGACTACCCGACCGAGCTGATCGGCGAAACGTCTCGGAGCTTTCGTCAGCTCGGCCTTGGCTTCACGAATCTGGGAGCGCTGCTGATGGCAGCCGGCGTGCCCTACGACTCGCCCCACGCACGGGCACTCGCGGCATCGCTGACTGCGCTCATGTGCGGCGAGGCGTATGCCACCTCAGCGGATCTGGCTGAGCGGCTCGAGCCCTTCGACGGTTTCGAGGCGAACGCCGAGGCAATGTGCGGCGTGCTGCGCAGGCATCGCGACGCGCTCGGCGGCATCGAGTCGCCTGGCCACGTCGTGAGCTCCGACAGCGCCGCGCTCGGGGAGCCTGAGGCGTCGGGCCTGTCTGTGATGGCGGAAGATCTGCGCGTCGCAGCGCGTGCGCGCTGGGACCGCGCCGTGAGCGGCTGCGAGGCATATGGAATCCGGAATTCGCAGGCCACCGTGATCGCTCCCACCGGGACGATCTCGTTCATGATGGACTGCGACACCACCGGGATCGAGCCCGATCTGGGCCTCGTGAAGCACAAGAAGCTGGTGGGCGGCGGCGACCTGCGCATCGTGAATTCAACGGTGCCGATGGCCCTCGGCCGGCTCGGCTACTCCGTCCCGGAGATCGCCGACATCGAAGGGCACATTCTGCAGACGGGCCACATTGCTGGTGCCCCGCACCTTTCTGATGCCCACCGAGCGGTGTTCGCCTGCTCGATCGGCGACGATGCCATCTCACCGCAGGGTCACATCTTGATGATGGCGGCCTGTCAGCCCTTTATCTCGGGTGCCATCTCCAAGACCGTCAACCTTCCCGAGTCGGCAACGCCCGGCGACATCGAAGACCTCATTGTCGAGTCGTGGCGGCTCGGTCTCAAAGCGGTGGCGATCTATCGCGACAACTGCAAAGTGAGCCAGCCGCTGTCGGTCGGGCCCGCAGCATCGGCCACTCTGGCATCGGCCGAGGGGGCCACTGCGTCTGCGACCGCTGCGCTGCGGGGAGCGCCGATGCCGCCGCGCAACCGGCTGCCGCGCAGCCGCCAGTCGCGCACGTTCTCCTTCCGTGTCACCGACTGCCACGGCTACATGACCGTGGGCGAGTACGACGACGGGCGGCCCGGAGAGATCTTCCTCACCGTGGCAAAACAGGGCTCCACGCTGGCCGGGATCATGGACGCATTCGCCATCTCGGTCAGCCACGGCTTGCAGTACGGCGTTCCGCTGCGGTCCTACGTCGAAGCCTTCACCAACATGCGTTTCGAGCCGGCGGGGCTCACTGACGACCCCGAGCTGCGCATTGCCACCAGCATCGTCGACTACATCTTCCGCCGATTGGCGCTCCAGTACCTGTCGTTCGCGCATCGCAGTGAACTCGGCGTACTCAGCGTCGAGGAGCGCACCGATCCGCCGCTCCCAGGACTCGAGGGCGCATCAGTCGAGACCGCGATCGGGGCCGAGCCGGCTCCTGACCCCCCGTCGTTCCGGACGGAAACGCACGGGTACGCCGATGCGCCGTTGTGCATGACCTGCGGCGACCGCATGGTGCGCGCAGGTTCGTGCTTTGCGTGCCGCTCGTGCGGTGCAACCAGCGGCTGCGGCTGAGGCTCAGACAACCCGCTCCGTCGTGCAGCACCCAGGTGCGCATGCGTCCGGGTGCGGTCCGAGGCGACCGACGGTCGGCCGATCAGCACGCAAGCCAGCCGTTTCCTCGACGAGATCAGCCAGCGCCTCAACGAACATCGGGTGGGTGCCGACCGAGCGGGCACGCACCATGGTGATGCCTGAACGGGCCGCAGCCGCACGGGCGGTGGTGTCGAGGTCGACCAGCACTTCCATGTGGTCCGAGACGAAGCCCAGCGGGACGACGAGGACGGCACGGCAGCCTTGCGAGCCGAGCTGGGCGAGGCGGTCGCTGACATCAGGTCCCAACCACGGCACCTGCGGCGGACCGCTGCGGGACTGGTAGACGACCTCGATCTCGCCAGAAAGGCCCGCCAAGTCGGCGACGGTCGCCGCGGCATCTGCGAGTTGCGTCTCGTAGTCGCACGTTGCAGCCATCCGGCTGGGCAGGCTGTGCGCGGTGAACAGGGTGTGCACGTCGCTGCGAAGGTGCGCGCCGTCGAGCGCCTCACTGATGCGGTCGGCGACTGCCCCGGCGAATCCGGGGTGATTGCCGTAAACGCGCACCCGCGAGAGCTGCGGTGCGCCGGGCACCTCGCTTGCTGCCCGTGCGAGATCCTCGTGGTACTGGCGGCAGCCCGAGTACGAGCTGAACGCGGAGGTCACGATCACGGCGGCGTGTCGGCGAACCTCGCCGACCATCTGGCCGACCGTGTCTCGCAGGTACGGATGCCAGTTGCGATTTCCCCAGTAGCACGCCAACGGCGTGCCCCGGCGAGCGAGCTCGCCAGACACCGCCGACAGCAAGGCGCGATTCTGCTCGTTGATCGGGCTCACGCCGCCGTGACGCAGATACTGCGCCTCAACCTGGGCGAGCCGCTCTGGCGGAACGTCGCGCCCCCGGGTCACGTTGTGCAGAAAGGGCATGACGTCGCCGGGACCATCAGGTCCCCCGAACGACAGCAGCAGCACCGAATCGATGGCTGCAGGCCCCAGCGTCCGCTCTCGTGGGGCACTTCGGAAGTGCAGCACCGTCGCAGGTCTGCTGTGCCCGGCGCTCGCAGCTCGAGCCACATGGCTCGGCTGGGCCACGAGCACGGGCTCGGCGTGTTCGCGGGCTGCCGCCGCCGCCCGTCCCGCGGCCTCACCATCACCGACAGTCGCCAGCGCAACAGCACGCGTGCGCCCGGCTGCGATCAGCAGGGGAACCGAACACAGGGCGACCAACATCGCTGCCACGATCGTGGCCCGGTAGCCGGACCCGTCGATCAGCAAGCCGGCGAGCGGGGGTCCGGCGAGTCCGCCGACTCCGGCGGCGGTGTACAGCGCGCCCAGGACGCCGCCGAGTCCTGCAAGCCCGAAGAGTTCCGCAGCCACCGCCGGAGACAGCGCGATGAACCCGCCGTAACTGGCCCCCATGACCAGCGTGTAGATCACCAGGACCGCGTAGTTGTCGCCGGCGAAGAGCCAGATCAGATAGCTGAGCCCCATGATCGTGAAAGAAAACTGGTAGAGCCGCATGAGCGGCAGCATCGTGCCGAGCGCGCCGAGCGCTAGTCGGCCGAGCAGCGAGGCCAGACCGATGATGCCAATCAGCCATTGACCTCCCGGCTTGCCGAGGTCCTCCAGGTAGTCCTTGATGAAGATGATGGGGACGAACAGGCTGGCGCTGAGCAGGAGCATCGACAGGTACAGCAGCGTGAAGCTCCGGTTGCGCACGAGCCCGCGCAGCGACGGCATCTCGCTCTGCGGTGCCGCATTGGGGGGTCGCCGAGCACCGATCGCGGCCAGCAGCAGCAAAGCCGTCGCGACGACAGCCAGCACTTGAAAGGTGCCCCGCCAGCCGGAGAGCTCGACCAGCCATTCCGCCGTCAGAGCCCCGACGAGCTGACCCAGTCCGATGCCCGCGACTGCCACGCCGAGCGCCGCCGTGCGGTGCCGTTCGAACCACCCGCCGACAACCGAGACCATCGGGACATACGCGCATGCCACGCCGATTCCCACACCGATCACGTAGGTGGCCGTTGCCAGCCATAACTGCTGAGCCACGCTGGTCGCCCAAAGTCCCGCTCCCAGGGCGACGGCGCCTGCCACCAGGACTCGCCGGGGCCCGTAACGATCGCCGAGGCGCCCGGTGAACACCCCGAGGACGAAGTAGATGAACGTCGAGACTGCGAAGAGCAGCGAGGTGACGCCGGTGCCGATGCCGAACTCGGCCCGGATCGAGGCGAGGACCACGCCGAAGCTGTATTGGACGCCGAAGACGGCGAAGGTGGCGAGCGCCGCGGAAAGAGCGACGCCCCAACCTGCGGCAGAATCCAGCCCGGGGCTGCCGGCCGAGCCGGACGTCGGGCCATTGGCGGGCTGGGAAGACGACGTGGCCATACTGGGTCTGGGCTGCCCCTCGACGCACGAACGCACCGCCGCTGCGGTTGCGACGCGAACGGGCACATTACTGCCGTACGGTGAAGGCCGTATGGAGACTGAGGTCATCGAGCGCCCCGACACCCGCACGACCGATGGCGACCACGATCGGTTCTCGCACTATGTCGACAAGACTGCGCTGACCCGCTCAGCGGTCAGTGGCGAAACGGTCGTGGCGCTGTGCGGCAAGAAGTGGGTGCCCACCCACGACGGCGAGCGCTACCCGGTATGCCCGGCCTGCAAGAAGATTTATGCCGGGCTGCGGAGCTGATCCGGAGGTTGTCCCGGGAGTTGTTGAAGTAGAGGGGTGGTGGTCCCTCTCCGGGCGGTGCCGTTGGGGCATCGTCTGGAGAGCTTCGTAACAACTCCAAGAGAGGGACCACCTGATGAAGAACGTAGATG